>Ga0247727_10002795_pt1 | contig 39393 bp, 36 predicted proteins | sample WisWelCaveWW1625_FD_202498 | JGI IMG/M metagenome (GOLD analysis project Ga0247727, IMG submission 202498) | Biofilm microbial communities from Wishing Well Cave, Virginia, United States - WW16-25 | ecosystem: Environmental > Aquatic > Deep subsurface > Groundwater > Cave microbial mat | place... | reverse complement strand
ACGTGGAGTTCGCCGAGATCGACGTTGCACGCAATCACCTGGGTTATTTTCACAATCAGGGGTATCACCATCTCGACGGGGAGGATTTTCTCGACGTCCTGCGCCTGCGGAGCGAACCGGATCCGGCCGACCTGGCGCCGTACGTCGAGTTCGTGAAAATCCGCGCGCAGGCCGAACGCGGCGGCCCCCCGCTGCTGCAGCGTTCGGTGCACTTGCTGCGCAAGCATCTTGATCTGGTACCGACCGAGAACCCGTTTCCGAATTTCAAAGCGCGCTTCGAACTGGACCTGAGTTGGCTGCTCAACCAGAGCCTGGACACATTTCATCAGTATTCGTTTGCCACATTGCGGCAGTACGGCGCATGCTTTGAACTCACGCAGACCTACCTTGAGTGGCTGGCCGCGCAAGGGGAACAGGGACTTGACGAGGCAATTCGCGCTTTCCGGGAGATCTCTGCAGGCGCGAAGGCCTTCCAGTTTCAGCTGGCCCGGGCAGTCAGCCGCCGGAAGCCGCTCGATCTTTCACCGCTCGAGGCAATGTCCGATTGCTGGCAGCGGGGCACGACGCGCCTGAAGAAGCGCTATCTCTAAGCCAGGATGCCTGTGAAGTCGCAGCGGACGAAGTTCCTCGCCGGATTGCTTCTCGCGTTTGTCCTGCTCGCGTTTTTCTTCCGTGAGGTCGATTGGAGCGGCCTCGGCCAAGCGCTCGGAGCTGCGCGCCCGCTGCCGCTGGCTGGGCTCATCCTGGTTACCGTCGCCGCCTACGCCGTGCGGGCCTGGCGCTGGGGGGATCTTCTCCTTCCGCTGGGTAGAGTGGGCCACGCCGAACTGTTCTCGGCGACGATGATCGGTTTTGCCTCGAGCCTGCTCGTGCCACGTTCGGGCGAACTGCTGCGGCCCTGGTTGATCTCGCGGCGCCAACCGATTCCGACCTCGGCCGGTTTTGCCACGATCATCATCGAACGGCTGATCGACCTCATCACGGTGCTCTTGCTGTTCGCCCTCTGCCTGTTCGTGCTCCCGCCTCCGGTGTTACAGATCGAGGGCCCGCTGATGGCTATGCTGACGTTCATCGGCGCGATCGCGGGCGCCGCGGCTCTGGCCGCGCTCGTCTTCCTGCTCGCGCTCCATGCGAACGCCGAACCATTGGTAAGCCGCCTTGAGAGAGTTCTGGCCCGCGCGCCGCGCTGGCTGGCGGAGCCGATCGGCCGTCTCCTGCGCAGCTTCTCGGATGGACTCGCCGTCCTGCGCGCCCCGGCTCCGCAGCTCGCGAAAATCGCTCTGCAGTCGCTCGCCGTGTGGCTGCTCACCGCGCTCGGGTTTCACCTGAATCACATTGCTTTCGCGATCGAGCTGCCGTTCCAAGCCACCTTCCTGCTTATCGCCTTCCTGGCAGTGGGGGAGGCGATTCCGACCCCTGGATTGATTGGCGGGTTTCACGCCTTCTACCTGCTTGCATTGAGCGAGGTATACGGCATTGACCGGACAGCGGCCGCCGCCGCCGGCATCGCGGCGCACGCCCTCACCAATCTGCCGGTCGTCGTCTTCGGCTTCGCGCTGCTTGGCCGCGAAGGCCTCAGCTTCGGCCGGCTGGTCGATTCGACCCGGGATGAACGTAAGCCGCACGACGCGCGGTCCTCCTGATCGCGTCCGCCGATCGAAGGCCATCGCCACCACCAGCGGCGCGATGCGTCCGCGGATCACTTCCGCTCGTACACCGTGATCCCGCCGCCGCCGCCAATCATGCCGGACTTCCTGTAACCATCCAGAAACCTGCGCAGCGCCCCTGCTGCCCGGTTCGACTCCGGGAGCCATTGCGCGGCCACCGAATCCGAGACAAGGGCAAGCCGGCAGTCCGCGGACCGCAGATCCTCTTCCCAGAGGCTCAGCCAGCGCTCCGCCAAGGGCAGCGGCGGCCGTACGTACTTAAGGACGTGATGATAATAAAAGCGGGTCGGCATGCGCCGTCTCGAGAGGTAGTTGATCGAGCTTGCGTTTCCCACGAGAAGAACGCAATCGGCCGGCGGCAGCGCTTCCAGGCGGCGCGCAAATCCGGCCGTATCGGCGACGGTCACTTCGTCGCCCGCGCCGAAGCGAGCGAGGTGTGAACTATAGTCTCCGCCCAGAATCGCCGGCATCAGCGTATGGTAGGAAGCGGCCAGTTTGATGCCGATCCCCGCAAGCGAGAAGGCGACGACTCCGGCTGCGATCGTTCGTTTCCATGCGTTGTTTGCGGGGGCCACGCTGCCGCTGGCGACGAGCGCAACCGAGATCGCGAGGCATCCTATGAGCGCCACGAGGCAAGGCGCCAGGTGGTAGTCCAGGCCTCGCCATTGAATGAGGAAGGACAGGACGCCGGCGAGCCAGAGTACCGGCAGCGCCGTCACCGTCATCGACCGGATCGGGCCGGCGAAAATCCAGAAAACCGCGGGCAGGCTCCCCAGGGTGGCCGCCGGAATCGATTGATAGTGAAACTGCAGTAGCCAAAGGACCATATCCGGAAGCGTTTGCGGGCCGCTGTACTGGGTCGTGATGTTGTAGGTGTAGATCCCATCGACAATCTCGACCCAAGACGCGCCGCGCGCGAGGATCGCGCCCAGTGCCGCCAGCAGCGTCGCCAGCGACGCTGTTCCGGCCGTTGTCGTATGCGCCAAGACGCGGCGAAACGGAGTCCTGAACCAGAGCGCATGCAGGGGCAGCAGCACGCCGACTATTCCGACGGTCGGCTTGTTCAGCATGGCGGCGCCGATGCACAGTCCCGTGCCGATCTGGACCCACCAGGTCTTCTGTTCGTAGCCGCGGACGTGGAACCAGAGCGCGGCGACGAGGAACTGTGCCGCGCTCGTGTCGTGCTGACCCGGCAACCAGTAGCCCGCGCCCGCGTAGATCAGCGGGCAAAGAATCAGGCTGAGTTTCCCCGCGTCCTGTCCCGCGGCGCGTCTTGCCAGGTCGGCGAGGAAGAACGCGCTGGCCGCGAAGAGCGCGAAGTCCAAGGCGCGCCATGACCAGAGATTGATGCCGAATATCCAGGCGGCCAGCGCGTGCAGCGCCATGACGCCGGGCCAGTTCATGTCGATGAAGTCGCGGTACGGAACGTCGCCTTCGAGCAGCCGCCAGCCCATGTAGGCGTGTTGAAACTGATCGGGGCTCGGCGGCAGCGTCAGGTACAGCGCCCCGCACACGACCCAGCTTGAGATCGCGAGTGCCAGCCAATGCCGGAGCGCCCAGCCAACCGGCCGCTGGAGTATCGAGAACGGGCTCCCTTTGGCGGTTCCGGTGCCGGGCAAGCTCATGCGGCCAGCTTGAAAACCTTCTTCGAGCGCCGGTTCATCGACCCAGCGATGTCACTGGCGGCCGGCGCTGGCCGGCGGCGCCAGGCGAAACCGTGGCTCGACCACCGGCAGCGTGCGCCGGGCCTCGGCCGACGTGGCATGTTCGCCGAGGCTGCGCACGTCGAAAAGTGCCTGCATGCGCGCAAAGCAATGTTCCACGAGCACGAGCTTTTGCGGCGCCGCCAGCCGCATGGCTGGAAAAAAGCCGAGCGAGGGCACGTCTTCGGCGCCGAGGAAGTCGAGCGGGTGGAGAAGGATCGAAGGCTCGACGCCCGCCAGCCGGCACAGGCGCAGCGCGAACTCGAAATAGGCGCGCGCGAGCCGAGGGGAAAAGACGCTCAGGTAGAGCACGTAGCTCAGGTGAATCGGGACGCGGAAAAACGGCAGCGTGGTGACCGGGATCTCGAGCAGGGTGCCGCCCGCCAACTGCCAGCGGTAAGGCCGTAGCGGCCGCAGCCCTTCGCCCACGGAGCCGAACAGCCCGGCTCGCTTGCGGCGCTCCTCGGGATCGAGCTTGGCCGTCATGAAATAGTAGGCCCGGGCCAGAGGGCCGAGAAAGGTCGGGAAGGTGCTGGCGTCATAGCGGTAGCCTCGGCGCAGGAGCACGCGAAGCGTGGTCTCGGAGAGACTGTAGCCCGGTCCGCGGAAAGCGTCGGGACGGCGGCCGGTGGCTGCTTCGATATGCGCTTCGGCTGCAGAGAGCTCGCGTTCGAGTTCCTCCTCGGAATACAGGTGCAGCCAAGGTTCGTGGCGCAGAGAGTGGTTGCCGATCTCATGCCCGGCCGATGCCAGTTGGGCAAGGGCCCTTCGGTTTTTCTGCTGGGCGGCATCCAGTCCAACAACGAAGAACGTGATGCGCAGGCCGCGGCGCGCGAGCAGATCGAGCACGCGCGGTATCACGCAGTCGAGATACGACGGCATCGCCTCCCAGGCCGGATCGCCATGGGTCTTGAGATAGGCCCATTCGTTGTCGAGGTCGAGCGAGAGGCTGGCGATCGGCTTCAAGGAATCGCCGCGAAACGTTCGGCCGCGCGTTCGGCGAGCTGCACGGTTTGGTTGACGTTCAGCGTCCCGTTCAGGATATGCGCCGAGTTGACAAGATGGAGGCCGGGCACCGAGGTGTCGACGGGCGGCACGCGCTTGGAGTAGCCGAGCGTCGGGAGCGGCATGACGTAGCGTACCCGCGAGAGCCGGAAGGCGAGCACGTCATCGCGGCGGACCTGCGGATAGACGCGCATGAGGCCAGCCAAGAAAAGCGTTTCCACCTCCACGTCCGGTGCTTCGAAAAACGGATCCTCGGGCGCGAGATAGCGCGGCAGGTACACCAGGCCGCGCCGGCCGAACTGTTCGGGCCGCACCAGCGCCGACATTTCGATCACGCCCGTAAAGGGCAGTCCCGGATCCAGAAGATTCGTCACATAGTAGCCGGAAAGGGCCTTTCGCAGGAGCACTGAAGCGCAGACGATCCCGAGGTAGCGTACTCCGGAGAGGCGCTGCGCCTCGTCTTCCGAGAGTCCCGCGCACAGCCGCGCGGCGACGGGCGCGGCGGCAGTTACCACGGCGTGGTCGAAGATTTCGAAACCGCCGCGCTGGAGGACTACCTTTACCTTGCCGTCCTCCGGTTCCACCCGGGCCACCGGCGAGCCGAGCAGCGTACGCACGCCGTCGGTTTCAAGGCGCTCGGCGAAGCGCTCCAGGACGCGCGCGTAGCCGCCGCGGACCGTGCCGAACATCTCCTTCTTCATGCCCGAGTGGCGCGCGGCATAGAGGCGCTGGATTGTCGCCCATATGAACGCGGCAGAGGTTTCGGCGTAGGCGTCGCCCAGCTTCGAGCGCAGCAGCGGCAGCCAGAACCGCTCGAAAGTGCGCTTCCCGGACCAACGTGCGAGCCAATCGGAAACGGTGACTTGCTCCAGGCGTCGCCAGTCCTTGACGCGGGAAGCCCACAGGATGGTCGCGCCGAGGCGCATCACGTCCAGCCAACCCAGCACCGGGAAGCGCAGCAGCTCCAGCACATTGGATACCGAATGGAGGCGGCCGCCGGCGAACACGCCCGTGCGCGTCTCGGCCCATTCGATCTCGCGCTCGAGGTCCAGTTCCGCAAGCAGCTTGCGCAGGTGCGAATCGGACAGGAGCGTGACGTGGTAATGGCGGTCCCAGACGACATCGCCCACTTGCCACGCGCTGGCGAGTCCGCCGAGCCGGGCAGCGGCCTCAATCAGCGTCACGCGCTTGCCTTGAGCGGCCAGTCGGTGGGCGAGCGTCATGCCTAGCAGTCCGCCGCCGACGATGCCCCACTGCGTTCCGTGCCGGGTCCCGCTCACGCGCCCCGCGCCGTCCGCTCAGGCCGGCGGCGAAAGCTCGAGCACGCGTTCCGCCTGCACGCCGTAGCTCAGCCCGCAGGCCGCGCAGGCGTACTCGCCCGGGGCCGGTGTCGCACCGGGATAGAAGCGCAGGAAGGGTTCGCCGCAGCGGCAGACCAGACCGATCGCGCGGGCCGGATGCCCCGCCACGAGGTGGAAGTCGGGTACCGGGCGCACCACCACCGAGGCCATCCCGGCCATAGCGAACCGGCCGATCTCGAGATCGCTGCCGATGACGCAGCCCGCGCCGATGGTGGCGCCCTCACGCACCAGGGTCGGCCGGGTATGCCCGTCGGGCGCCGAAGTCCACGGGCGCCGCAGGTCGGGTGTCGTGGCGCGCGGAAACCGGTCGTTGGTGAATATCGTTCCCGCTGCCACCATCACGCCATCCTCGATGGTCACCGCATTGCACAAGTATACGAAGGCATTCAGCTTCACCCGGGCGCCGATGGATACGCCATAGGCGATGTAGGTCTTCTCGCCGACGATACACTGGGCGCCAATGCGCGTGCCGGGCCCGCGGATATGCACGTGGTCCCAGATCGCGGTGTCCGGCCCTATCTCGACGCCCTCTTCGATGCGCGCGCTCGGATGGATGTACGCGCTCATGCCGCGACTGCCACCCAATCGTCGCGACGCGTTGATTTGTAGGCCGCCTCGATCACTTGCACCGAGGCAAGCGCATCCTCGGGGCTGATCAGCAGGCGCTCCTCGCGCCTGATGGCCTGGCAGAAATTCTCCACCTGGCGCCGGAAGGCCTGAGCCTTGTCGTAGCCCTTGCCGAAGACGATCCAGTCGGAGCTCGACAGCGGCCTGTACTTGGACTCCTTCCAGCCGACGCGGATGGTGCCGTTGGAGCCGTAGATGTCGATGTAGCTCTCGAGATCCTTGTTGAGGCTCCACGAGAGGTCAATGCTCCCGAGCACACCCGAGCTGGTGCGCACGAAAAGGCGCGCCGTATCCTCTACCGCAAGGCCCTGAACGCGCTTGCCTTCCACCGCCGCTACCGCTTCGATCGGGCCCAGGAAATACCGGACGATGTCGACCGAATGGGTGCCATTGTCGATCAGCACCCCGCCTCCGGCCACGGCGGGATCCGAATTCCAGCGGCGCGACATGTCGATGCGCGACGTGAACGCATTTTCGAACAGGACGATTTCGCCCAGTACCCCCGACGCCACCAGGCTCTTGGCGCGAATCACGTCGTCCACGTAGCGGAACTTGGAGGCCATGGTGAAGACCACGCCCGCGGCGGCTGCGGCCTCAATCATCTTCGCCGCATGGCGCGATTCGATGGAGAGCGGCTTTTCGCACAGCACGCTCGTCCCGCGCGCGAAGAAGCTGTGGCAGATGTCGGGGTGAGTGCTCGGCGGCGTGCAAACGATCACCGCGTCGAGCCCCGCGTCGGCCAGCTTTTCGTGCGAATCGTACGCTTCGCAGCCGATGCTTTCGGCGAGAGCCTTGGCGGCCTGGGGGCGCAGGTCCGCGATCGCCGTAATGCGAGCCGCCTCGCTGCCGCGCAGCGCTTGCACGTAGGATTGCGAGATCGCGCCGGCACCAACCACGCCGAGACGCAGCGGCGCCCGTGTCACGACCGCGACCCCTGAACGGCGGTCCGGATCTCGTGTGCAAGGGCATCGACGATCTCCTCTGTGTAGCGTTCGTTCCAGGGCAGCACGAGCAGGCCCTCGAGCGCGGCAAAGGTGCCCGGAAATCTCGCCGCGGAGTAGTCGACGGCCTCCTTGCGGGCGAGCGTGAAGGGCCAGCGGCTGTTGCCGAAGGTACGCTGCGCGCGGAAAACCTCGCATTGAAAGGCCGGCTTCTGGATGTAGCGCGGCGCGCAGGCGATGCCGCGCTCCTTCAGGCGCCTGCCGAGTTCCGGCGAGCCGCCCGGGATCGCTTTCGAATCGACGCGCAGGCAGTACCTCCAGTAGACGTGCTCGTTGCCCGCCGCCACCCACGGCGTCTCGATGCCGGGAACACCGTCCAGAAGGCCGCTCAGACGCGCCGCCATCTTCTGGCGCTGGCGCACCGACCATTCGAGCTTTTCGAGCTGCGCAAGCGCGACCGCCCCCTGCAGTTCCGAAAGACGGTAGTTGAGGGCGAGGAAGTAGTGATCGGGTTTCGCATCGCCGTAGCCCCATGCCTTGTTGATGAAAAGGAAGCAGCGGCGCGCGAGCCCGGGATCGTCGGTGACGACAATTCCACCTTCCCCCGTCGTGATGTGCTTGCCCTGCTGCAGGCTGAACGCGCCGAGCGTGCCGATCGTTCCCACCTGTTTGCCGCCCGAGCGCGCCAGAAACGACTGCGCGCAATCCTCGATGACCGCAAGCTTGCGCTGCCGCGCGAGGGCGACGATGTCGCGCATCTCGCATGGATTCCCGAACAGGTGCGTCACCACTACGGCTTTCGTGCGCGGCGACAGCCTCGCCTGGATGGTCTCGGCCGTGAGGTTGCAGCTGCGCGGGTCGACGTCCGCGAAGACGGGAATCGCGCCCTGGTAGAGGATCGGCGCCAGCGCGCCCATGTCCGTGATCGCGGTGCTGATGATCTCGTCGCCGGGCTCCGGGTCGATCGCCGCGACCGCTGCGTGAATCGCGGCGGAACCCGATGCGCATGCCCAGGCGTGCTTCGCGCCGCAGAGCGCCGCAAAGCGGTCCTGGAAGCTGCGCGTGAAGTTGCCCTTGGTCGATGTGAGGGTCCCGCTGCGGATGGCCTCGGCGACGCGCGCGATTTCCTCGGCCCCGAGCGTGCGTCCGCTGGCATCCTGGTCTGACGGAAGCTCGAGAGGTTTGCGATCTGCAGCGAGCGGCTGCGAGTTTGGCATTACTCTGGTCCTCCATGAGGAATGGGTCCGGGGACGCGCGCGCCAGGGCTCGGGCGCGCCGGGTTCCAGCGCGCCCACGCCATGCGGCAAAGCAGGCGAACGTGTCCGCCGATGGCGCGCAGAAGCTTCATCTTCGAGTGTCCGAGCAGGCGCACCTCGAGCACGGCAGGATGTTCCACGATACGCTTGCCTTGGAGGTCGAGGAGGCCGAGCATTTCCGCCACGCCGAGAAAGCCGCTCTCGCGGATCGACAGGTCTTGGACCAGGCTGCGGCGATAGACGCGCAGGCAGCTGGTGTAGGTGTGAAGCTTCTGCCGGAACACGCGCCGGTAGAGTGCCGACAGGCCTTTCGAGAGGAAAAGCCGCCACGCAGGCACGTTGAGAACGCGTCCCGAGGGGTGGTAGGGAGACGCCGTCACCAGCGCCACTCCCTCCTCCAGCCTTGGTATCAGGTCGCGCAGCTGGTGCGGGTCGTAGGTGCAGTCGCAATCAATCGAGCACACCACCTCCGTATCTGCGGCCCGGATACCGGTAAGTATTGCCGCCGCCACGCCGCGGTTTTCGCCGTGGCGCACGAGCTGGCGCCCGGGGGCCGAGCCGAAGATTCTTTCAAGCATCGGCCAGGTGCCGTCGCTGCTGCCGTCGTCGACGAAAACGTAGCGAAGCTCGTACGACGAGCCGAACTCGGACTCCACGCGCCTGAGCGTGTTGCGCAGATAGGGCAGCACGCTCTCCTCGTTGAAGCAGGGTACGACCAGGGTAACCGGGGTTCGCGGTGCCGCGACGCCGGCCGCGGACTCCGCGCTGGAGGCCGGCTTCGCGCGCAGCACCGCAGGCATCGCCGCGATGCCCATGCGGTCTCGAATCGGCTCGAAGGCATAGCGGAAAAGGTAATAGCGCAATATCGACGGCATACGCTCGAGGTTTCTGTATTGCCGTATGCGGACGTAGCCCGGCGCGGCGGTGATTTTCGGCAGAGCGTTATCGAGTTCCCAGACGTGAAAGTACAGCACCAGCGGCGCCGTGAAATGCCGATGCCAGTGCTCGATGGCCCGGCTCATCAGCACATGCGGAAACTGGCGCAGATAGGCGCCGCCCGCGACCGGAAAGAGCCAGCCGCGCCAGCCCCAGGTGGCGAGCGGGAACTCGGCGATCTCGCGGTCCGCGTGGCGGTGGCTGAACGGAAACCGGCGCCACGGCTCGGCCGCGATCGAGCGGAGCCGGGGATAAAAGCTCGAATCGTACGCGTAGCCTTCCTCGGCCAGTACGTCGAGCGCCCACAGGTCCTTGGGACCGAAATGGCCCCTGGCGACGCGATAGCCGATCACGCGGATGCCGGTCGCGCGTTCGATCGCCTCGCGGGAACGCCGGAGATCCTCGCGGAACTCGCCCGGCGTCATTTCCTGAATGGTCCGGTGATGGTAACCCTTGCTCGCCACTTCGTGCCCGCGCGCCGCAATTTCACGCACTACTTCGGGCATCTCGTCCGCGACGCAGCCAAGCGTGAAGAACGTCGCTTTCACGCCAAACTCATCGAGCAGGTCGAGCGCTTTGCGCGTATTGCGTTCGACGCGCCGCTCGAAGCGGTACCACTGGCTGGCGTCGATCAGCTTGCGGAAGGCGACGACGTGGAAATAGTCCTCGACCGCGATCGTCAGGTGGTGGCGCTTTGCGCCCGTTTCGCGCGCTGCCGCTGCTGCGCCTAGGTCGGGCACGGGGCGCGCTCCTCGCTTTTCAGGAACTGTTCGATCGCCGACGCGATGCGGGCGCCGCTGTCACCGGCGCCGAAAGGATTGGGCGCGGTTCGCGCGCGCTCGAACCAGGCGGCATCCGTCAGCGCTTCTTCAAGCAGCGATTCAAGGCGCGCCGGCGAGTTTCCGACCAACCGCCCCACGCCGCAGCGCAAGACTTCGGGGCGTTCGGTGTTTTGCCGCAGCACGAGGAGGGGTTTGCCCAGCGTGGGCGCTTCCTCCTGGACGCCTCCCGAGTCCGAGACGATCAGCCAAGCGCGCGACAGCAGCTGTATGAAGTCGGGGTACTCCAGCGGTTCGAGACGCAGCACGCGAGCAGCGCCGGCGAGCGCGGCCTCGGCAGCGGCCCGCACCGCCGGATTCGGGTGCACCGGAAAGACCAGGGCCAGATCTTGGTGGCGCTCGACAAAGCGACGCAACACTCGAAGATGGCCCTCCATCACCCCGCCGAAACTTTCTCGCCGGTGAGTCGTGAGCGCGATCAGGCGAAGGTTCTCGAAGGGGGCGAGCGCCGCGCTAAGCCCGGCCGAGGGTTGCTGGCCGGACCGGATCGCGCGCAGGGAATCGACGACCGGATTGCCGGTCAGCACGATCCAGTCCTCCGGCACGCCCTCGGCCCTTAGCGCTTCGACGTTTGTCAGGGTGGCTGCGAAGTGGTAGCGAGCCATGCGCGTCACCAGGCGACGGTTCATTTCCTCGGGAAAGGGACTCAAGGCGTCACCGCTGCGCAAGCCCGCTTCCACATGGCCGACCGGAATGCCGCGGTGAAAGGCTGCTAGGGCACCGGCAAGCGCGGTCGTCGTGTCTCCCTGAACGAGCAGCAGGTCCGGCCGCTCCGCCTCCAGGAGCGGATCCAGCCCGGCCAGGACGCGAGCCAGGACTTCGTTCGGCGCTTGCCCCGCCCTCATCACGCCCAGATCGCGATCGATCCGGACCGCCAGTTCCTTGGCGAAGGGGTAGAGCAGGTCGGTGTGCTGGGAGGAAGAGACGTTGAGAGTGTGCCAGCTACCGGAGCGCGCTTCGAGGGCGCGGATCACGGGCGCGAGCTTGATGACCTCGGGGCGGGTGCCGAACAGCGTGAGGATGGTTTTCAGCAGCCACTCCCCGCGAACGATCGAGAAACCCTATGCCGCCAGTCGGCCATCGCACGGAATAGAGCCTCGGGAAATTGATCGACCATACCATCAAGGCAACGCGACCCGAGGAAGGCGCCGCAACCGGGACAACCGAGACGCATAGCAATATACACGCCGTTTGCGGTCCGCACGGGTCAACTTTCGATCGCCAAGGGCGCTCTCGGGCTCATGCATCTGGTGCCGCGCGGACGGCCTTGCGCTACGGCGTGGCTGACGGAGCGTGCGTGCCCGGGGCCAATATCGAGGCTGCTACTCGTTACTTTAGCGACCTGATGACAATGATTGACAATCGCATGGACCTTGCGCCTCCCGCTTACAACGCGGGGTAAATGTGCTGCTGCGGCACGGTCGGCGGATCCCACCTCACCGCGGGACGCGCGATTACGTTCCGGCGGTCCTCGATTTGCAGCGCCCGCCGCGGACATAGGTATCTTCAATGTGCACGATGCTATCAAGAGATCGAAATCAAGCTCGCGCCCAGCGCGTGGCGTCGGCGCTGCGCGCCCTCTTGTCGGAGGGCCGCGAGTTGCCGCCCATCGACGTGAACGCGGCATGCCGCACGATCGCCGGCCACTACGCCAACCTGGTTCGGATCGGCGAGGCGCTCGCGCGTGAATTCGGCTTCAAGGTTCATTTCTTCTGGCAGCCCACGCTCGCGATGAGCCGCAAGGCGCTCGGTCTTCGGGAAGCGGCGATAGTCGCCGGCGATCGTGGCGAGCCCGGACGCATGGTGGAAATGATGCGCGCGTGTGCCCCGGAGGTCGAAGCGCGGCTCGCGCACCGCCTCGGGACCACGTTCGTTCCCTTGCATTCAATCCTCGACGGCGCAAAGGGTGAAGTTTTTATCGATCAATATGGCCACGTCATGGAGCAGGCCAACGCTGACATTGCGGCCGCGATCACCGAGCGGCTGCTGGCGGTCCTGAAGTAGTCATATGGCTGCTGCGTCATGCCGTACTTAGCAGTTCGATACGCGCCCGAGCCCTATGCTAGGCATACTTCGCTCGCCAGCGGCCGTTCTCGTCGGTCGCGGAGATTAGCGGATCCGCAGATCGTACAGGAAGTAACTTCCGTCGCAGGCGGCCAGGCGGCGGTAGCGCGTGTCGACGATCCGGCCTAACTCACCGTGCGCCAATTCGTCCTTGTGCGCAATCCAGAAGCGCCCGCCGCGCGCCGCGATGCGCTCCAGCGTTGCAGCACCTTGCTCCTCGATCGCGAAGTTGAATCCCTTGCGGTCCATCCAGGCGAACGCCATCGATGCGTTGTAGGCCACCGGATGGCCATACTCATCGTATGCCGCCCCGCCGCGCATGACGATGAGATCGGTGGCAGAAACGTACGGCTGGAACTGCAGGACACAACGACGCAACTCGAGCAAGGACGGTTTCGAGTCTCTGAAATCGATCGCCAAAATCGTCCCGCGCATGAGGACCATGAGCGTCATCGCCGCCAGCAGCAGGCCGGCCCATCGCTGCCGAGTCTTTGTCCACGCCGATCTGCCGGCCGCCACGCGGCCATCGGCCAGTGCCGCAACCCCCGCCCCCGCGAGCAGGCAGGCGGGGGCAACCGAGATACTGTGATAGTAGAACGACCAATCGTCGCCGGAAGTGCGTGCGGCCAGGAGATAGAAGACCCATACGGCGCCATACCAGAGAAGCGCGAGCCGCACCCGTGCCTGCAGCGAGGTCAGCGCTGCCGCGGCGAGCAGCCAACCGGTCACTCCGAAGACGCGGGTTTCCATTTTGAGGATGCCGGCCAGGAATCTGGGTGGGAACAACATGTCCGGCCCGATGAAGTGACTCTCGTTCGAAACACCTAGCGAATTGCCGTAGAGCACCCAGAACTGGGCCGCCCATGCGTACCAGGCAATCGGAGGCGCCAGCGCCACCAGTGCCGCGGCGTAGTTCGAAACGTCGGTGAACGCCTGCCAACCGCGCTTTCTGATGACGACGTAGCCGAGCACCAATCCGAGATAGGCTGCGGGCGACTTCACCAGGATCGCCGCCGCCACCGTCGCCGCGGCAGCGAACAAGGTCGCCCGACGAGGGCGCTCGTCCCAGCTCCAGATCAGCGTCATCGCGAGGAGCGAGAGCAGCAACATTACGGATTCCGGCTGCATCGACGTCGCCAGGGAGATGAGCTGCGGATGCACCGCGTATGCCGCGGCGGCGAACAGCGCGCCGGTCGGCGGCAACACGCGCCGGCAAAGCCAGATGAAGAGGAGCAGCGCCGCGACGGCTGCAATCGACGACGGAACACGCACCAGCGCTTCGTGGTAGCCGGCGAGGCGATCGAGGACCGCCCCGAGCCAGGGCACCAGAGGAAACTCCATCTCCACATAGCCCGGTGTGTCGCCCCGCCAGTCGATCTGCGGGTAGAGGATGTTGAGGTCGCCGCGGTAGAAATTGCGCGCGATCTGCGTGTAGTCCGCTTCTCTCCAGGAAGCGAGGAGCCGGTGATCCAGCGGCCGATCAACGTAGGCGACACGGCCGATGATCCCTACCAACGCCGCCAGGATGAGCCCCCAGCGGTATGGCCGTGGCCAGGGCTCTGCCTGTCGAGTGGAATCCTCGTCTACACGGCCCCCTCGCATTGTGGTCAACGGTTCCATGGGAATCGGCCCGCCGGTCGGCGAGCTCGCAGTGTGGCGCATCTTGCGCGCGTTGACCCCGCCTGGACAAGCATGACGGGGGAATGCGCCGACCGGGCGGGTTGAAGAAGGGCGATCTCTAGCTGAGCCGCCGGTCTACCCGGGGTGTGCTAGCCACTGGCAGCGTAGGGACAGCGCAGGGACTAAGGCCGCGTCCGCGACTGCACCGCGGGGCCAAGCTGCGTGCCAGGCGCGTACACGATGCGTCGTGGGACTTCAGGTTCAACCGGCGGCGGCCCCTGCCATTCACGGTACTTTTCCAGCACCGCCGGCACATATTGCCGCGTTTCGCGGTAGGGGGGAATTTGCTGCCCGTGCCGCAAGACCGCGTTCTCGCCGGCGTTGTAGGCCGCTAGCACCAGCTCGATGCGCCCGTCAAACAGGCCCATCAGGTCCCTCAGGTAGCGCGTGCCTGCTCTCAGGTTCTCATCGACGGAGCGCAGGGGATTCGCAACCCCATAGCGCGAGGCCGTCTCAGGCAGCACCTGCATGAGCCCTAGCGCGCCCTTCGGCGACCGTGCCACCGGGTTGTGGCGGGACTCCACGTGGATGAGGGCATGCACCAGCGCGGGGTCGAGCGCCGCCTGTCGCGCAGCGCTATGGATTTCGGCGGCAAACGGCATCGCCGCCAGGTTTGCGGGGATTCCCGTTTCCTTGACCTTGCCCGGCGCTGGCGCCGTTACGTAGCCGTCGCGGTGCGCGAGCCGGAATTGGTCCGCGTTCGCCAGGTTCAGGCGGTAGGCAGGAGGGGCAATCGTCGCTGATTCCGCAGCAACCGCATCCATTGCGGTGCAGACTGCGGCCGCGACAAAAACTACTCGTTGACATGTACCAAACAGCATGTAGAATTGCGCCTTTTTTCGTGCCACCACTCTAGCAAGTTTAACGTGCCGGGCGGGGTTCTTGAGCCGCGCTTTGGAGTTGGCGTGCGTACTAGGGTGGCCGGAGACGATTCATCACAATTGTTTGCAAATCGGGCGAGGCAACTCTTCTATAGTTCACAGCATGTTCGCGGGCCAGGAATTTGGATTAGTCCGAATGGACTATTGCCCGGGCTACGGCGAGCCTTTACATTGATCCAACAGGAAATTTGCTGGTCTTGTAGTGCTGTGCGGTTGAACGATAAAAGGAAAAACGATGGAAAAAGAGAATAGTGGGTTCGGACCTGTAGGACTGCGCGTGGCGATCGCGGTCGCCGGGTTGCTGGGCGCGCAGGCGGCATTCGCTCAATTTGTCTCGGTTGGCGGCACGATCAGGCTTGACAACGGCCCTGGCGCAGGTCCCGGTGGAGAGTTTATCGTCACCGTTCTATCTGGCGGCAGTGGGCTCTCCCCCTCCTTCAATACCTTCTGCGTGGAGCGCAACGAGTTCTTTTCCTATGGCCAGACATTGCGCGTCGACGGCATATCGAACGGCGCGATCAGCGGCGGCGCCGGTGGCCCGAATCCCGATCCGATCAGCAATCAGACGGCGTGGCTTTACGCGCAATTCCGGAGCGGAAGTCTTGGCGGCTATGACTACAACGTTCCATCCCTTCGCACGCATGACGCGGATGCGCTGCAGAACACCATCTGGTATCTGGAGAACGAGATCAGCAGCATCGGTTCAGGCCTCTCGTCCTCGGAGGCGATTCAGGCGAATAGCTGGTTGGCCGCGGCGAATAGTGCGGTGGACGCGGGATGGACCAACACGAACGTCGCCGTGTTGAACCTGTGGCGCCAGGACAGCCAAGGCAATTTCACGATTCAGGCTCAGGATCAGCTTTATATCACCCCGATCCCCGAGCCCGAGACGTACATGATGCTGCTTGCCGGCCTCGGGCTGATGGGCTTCGTGGCGCGCCGCCGTCAACGGGGCCTTGCCGCCTGATCGGGTCGCCGATGAACAAACCCCGCTCCCGCGGGGTTTTTTTTTGGCTCCGGCATGCGCTACGCTTCGGCTACCTTGGCACCTGGACCATCAGCAACGAGAGCGTCCGCGGCAACGGCATTGCGAGCGGCGCGTTCGCTTGCTGCTTGCGCGTGCGTCGCTTGGCCCCTGCCCGCGCACGCGCTGGAGGTCAGGCATCTCGCGATTCTGGTGAATACAGGGGATCCGCTCAGCGTAGAGATCGGAAAATACTACGCCGCGCAGCGGCGGGTCCTTTTCCAGAACGTCATCAAGCTGAGTTTTCCGCCCGGCAGGACGGCGCTGACCAGCAAGGAATTCGCCGCGATCCAGGCAGCGGTCGAAGAACTGGCGATGCCGTCGGTGCAGGCCTACGCCTTGACCTGGGCTGCGCCCTATCGCGTCGAATGCATGTCGATCACCTCGGCATTCGCGTTCGGCTTCGACGCCGCGTTCTGCGCGGACGATTGCCGGCCGACGCGGCCGAGCCCGTACTTCAATTCGCGTGTCCGCCTGCCATTCAAGCAACTGAAAATGCGGCCGACCATGGCGATCGCCGCAACCTCCCTGGAAAGCGCCAAGGCATTGATTGATCGCGGCGTGCGGTCGGACGGCTCCTTGCCGTCGGGCGCCGCCTATCTGCTGTCCACGTCGGACGCCGCCCGGAATGTGCGTAACGGGTCCTATCCGCTGGCGCAGCGGCTGCTCGGGCGTCGAGCGCGTGTGCTCGAGGAGGATGCCCTCAAGGATGCGAAGGACGTGCTGTTCTATTTCATCGGCAAAGACCGCGTGGAGGCGCTCGACAGCTTGCGCTTCGTGCCGGGTGCGATCGCAGATCATCTGACTTCGTTTGGCGGTCAGCTCACCGACAGCGGCCAGATGAGCGCGTTGCGCTGGTTGGAGGCCGGTGCGACCGGCAGCTATGGCACGGTGGTCGAGCCCTGCAATCTGCCGGAGAAGTTTCCGCATCCGGCTCTTGCGATTGGCAACTATCTCTCGGGAGATACCCTGATCGAGGCTTATTGGAAGAGCGTCGCCATGCCGGGCCAGGGCATCTTCATCGGCGAACCGCTGGCGGCGCCGTTCCGGCGCCAGCCGGCGCGATGAGTATCCCGGCCGCCATGAGCAAGCTCTGGTCGCGCCTCGCGCATTCCCGCCGCGATCCCGTAGTGGCGCGCGCCGCGCCGTTCCTGCTGTTTATCGTTCTGGTCATGCTGGCCTCCCAGCTCCAGTCGCCCTGGATCGTGGTGATGCGCGCCCCGGTGATTGCGCTGTTGCTGGTCTGGTTTTGGGCCGGCTACGGCGAGTTGCGCGCGCCGCTGCCCACGCCGGCCCACGGGTCGCTCGCTGCAATCGCGGGCTTCGTGGTATTCCTGATCTGGATCGGTGTCGATCAGGACTGGGCGGTGTTCTCGCGTACACCCGGATTCGCCGCCGCGCTGCCGGACGGACGCACGGACTGGATCTGGGGATTGGCGCGCCTCGCCGGCTTCGCGCTCGTGGTTCCGGTGATGGAGGAATTGTTCTGGCGCTCCCTGGTTCTGCGCTGGATCGAGCGGCACGAATTCCTTTCCGTCTCGCCGCGGAGTGTCGGCCTGCGGGCGCTCGTCATCACGACCGCGCTGTTCGCGCTCGAGCACGAGCGATGGTTCGCCGGCGTCGCCGCTGGATTGGTCTATGCAGGGGTCTACATGCGCTCAGGCAGCCTCTGGACGCCGATCCTGGCCCATGCCATCACCAACGCCTCGCTGGGGATCTGGATCCTCTATACGCAGAATTGGCAGCTCTGGTAGCGCGGGAATCAATCAATGCCTTGGCGCTTGGCGGTTCATGCGGATCCTTGGGAGGGGACGAGCGAACGGCATAGCTCGCGCAATCGGCTGCGCTCGCTCGCGGCAAGGCCATGCGGGTCAAAGCGGTAGCGCTGGTGCAACTGTAGCGCCTCCCGGATTCGATCGGTTTTTTGAACAGAGAACTCAGAAACAATTCGTTTTAGCCATGCGGCTTGCGTCTCGCTTGAGCCGCGCGGCGGCAGGGATTTCTCCAAGGCATAGAACTCGGAGTCCTCGCCCGGATAGCGACGGCGCGCCGCTGCCGCGCCCTTTTCTTCGCGTACGATGCGCCGCCCGCGCAGCACGCGCCAGGCGAGGAACAGCGCGAGGGCGGCGAGCACGGCGTACCAGCCGTCGCCGGTCTTGAATTCGCCGCGCTGCGACCAGCGGAAGCCCGCGAAGCGCACCAGGTCGGCGAGGCCTTGCCAGAACGGCGCCTCGTCCGCCTCCTCCGCGCCCCAGGCCGCGGGCGTGGTGTCCAGGTCCACCCAGCGGCCGTCCATCCAGGCGCGCGTCCAGGCATGCGCATGGCGCGTGCGCACCACCCAGGCGCCTTCCAGCGCGCTGTATTCGATCGCCGCGAAGCCGGTCGCGTAGCGCGCCGGCACGCCGGCGGCGCGCGCGAGCAACACCGCGGCCGAGGCGAAGTACTCGCAATGCCCCGTACGCGTGCGCGTGAGGAAGTCGCCCAATGCGGTCTCGCCCTTGGGCACCGGCCGCTCGCGGAACGTGGAGTAGGTGAAACCGTCGAGATACTTTCCGATCTGCTGCAGGCGCTGCGCGGGCGCGAGCCCCCGCAGCCCCAGTTCGGCAACGGTCTGCTGCAGCACCGCTCTTTCCTCGGCAGGAATCGCGGAGTCTTCCGGCGTCGGCGGCGCGTAAAGGGCGATTGCCGGCGCGGCCTGCGCTTCGTAGTTCACCCAATCGATTTCCAGGCGCGCGTGCACCGCGCCCAGTTCGTTGCGCCGCAGCTGGCTGGCCGGAAACGACGCGAGGCGCGTGGTGCCCGCAGGCAGGGGCAGCAGCGCACGGCCGGCATCGAAGCGGCTGGACATCCGTACGCGCAGCAGAGGCAAATCCGGCGGCTCGGCCCGCTCGAGCACCCAGGTCTCGTTGTCGGCTTCGGGTTCGAGCGTCTCCATCGGCGCGCCGCGCGCCACCCAGGTGCCGGCGACATAGCTGTTGTAGCTGGCGCGGTGCAGGAGCTGCACGCGCGCGGCGTCCTGCTCGCCGGCGTAGACGCGCAGCACGATGGCGTCGTATTTCTTCAGGCGGCCGAGCGAACCGATTTCGGTGCGCGTGCGGTAGGGATCGCTATCCATCACGCGCAGGTTCAGATCGAGCACCCAGTCGACCAGCGCGAGCTGCAACTGCGACAGGCCGACGTGGCCCGCGTGCCCCAGCGCGGCCGCGGCGCAGAGCATCAGCGCGCCGGCCGCCAGGCTGGCGCCGCGCGGGCGCAGCGAGTAGAGCAGGCAAGCCGCTCCGATCACCACCGCGATGTAGTACTCCGGCCCGCGCTGGTTGGCGACGCCCGCCGCCAGCAGCGTGAGGGCGACGTAGACCGCGCTCACGTCCACCGGCAGGTCCTTGACCTCGGGGTTCGCGCGCCTGAGCTTGCGCATATAGCGGAACAGCGCCGAGAGCGGAACGCGCCGGTCTGCCGTGATCAGCTGCGCGGCGATGATCGGCGACAGCGCCGCCGGCTGCCAGATGAACGCCTCGAGGATGCCCCGGCCGATGCCGCTGTTGGCGGCGAGCAGCACTGCGAGCAGCACGAAGCCGACGGTGGACAGGTCGGCGATCGTTGAATGCTCCTTGACGCCAAGATCGATGCGTAGTCGCAAGGCACGCAGAACCTCGAGCGCTACGCCAAGCAGCGCGCCCACGATGGGATGGCCGCTCTGCCAGCCCCAGAAGGCGAGCGCCGCGCCGATCAGGAAAGGAGGCGTATTCACCGTAGTTTCGCGAGGCCTGCGTCGATCTCGCCGGGGTGCAGCATCACCAACCAGCCCGGCGCGTCGGGCGGCCGGGTCTTCTTCGGGCAAACCAGCAGGCCGCGCACTTGCGCTCCCGACGCCTGCAGCGCGGCGGCGAGCTTGCGCCGCTCCTCGTCCCAGGAGAGCAGGATCAGGATCACGCTCGAAAGGCTTTCGCGGCGACTGATGACGGCGCGCGAGAGCTCGGAAAACGCTGCGGGCTCGCTTGGCGCCACCGCAGCGAGCACTTCCAGCATGTGCCGGGACTGCAACTGGCCGCGGCCGGCGGTATAGGCGCTGATGCCGGGATGCCCGGCGCCGTCGGCGGAGTGGCCGGCGCGCGCGCCGGGGCCCACGAACAGCAGGTCGAGCAGGCACTCATGGGTGTCGATGGTGTAGACGAAGGAGGCGGCGAGTGCGACCGCATCCTCGAAGGCGGCGTCCTCCCCTGACAAGCTGCCGGTGTCCAGCACCAGCGCATGGCGCTCGAAGAACTCGTCCTGGAATTCCTTGACCACCGGCTTGCCGGTGCGCGCGAAACTCTTCCAGTGCACGCGCTGCAGCGGGTCGCCCGGCCGGTAGTCGCGCAGCGCGAGGAATTCCTCCGAATCGCCCACCGAGGCGGCGAACGACACGCCGCCCGGCTGGAATTTTCGCCGGCCCGGCAGCGCGATCTCGGGCAGGCGGTAGCGCCTGGGCAGTGCGGTGAGGCGCGCCGCCAGCGGCAAGCGCGCGAGCCCCTGCACCAGCCCGAGCGGGTCGGGCCGGCCGACCGTGAGCCCGGCCAGCTCAATGCGGCCGCGGCGTCGCGGCGTAAAGGCGAGCTTCAACTCCTGCCGCTCGCCGGGGCCAAGCGGGGCGAGTTCGCCGCGTTCCACGTCGCGCGGCAGGCGCCGCTCGATCTGCCAGCGCCAACGGAAGTAGCCCACCGTCCGGTCCCACCAGTTGCGGCGCTCTTCGCCCGGCTCGCGCGTGCGCTTCCATTCCTCGTAGCCGGGACGCGGATCGCGGAAGCGCTCCCGCACGGTCGCGCCCGCGAGCGAGCGGGCGCCGCGGTTGGCGACGACGACGCGGTACACGCAACGCTCGCCCGCAGTGGCGTAGCGTGGCAGATCGCGGCTGGCTTCCAGCCTGGCGCGGAAGAAAAGGCTGGCGGCGTAGGCGATGGCGAGCAGCGCCGCAAGGAAGGTGAAGGCCCGGTAGGTGACCGTCTGGTTAGTGTCCAGGCCGGCGGCGGCGGCGGCCCCCGCGGCGCCCAGCGCGAGCCAGCCGGCCGGCGTCAGCCGCTCGCGCAGCCAGTGATCGAGCGCGCTGAAAACGCGCAGTGCCCGATAAATAAACCGCCTCACGATGGCACCGGCACCTCGCGCAGGATGTCTGCGACCAGCGCAGCGGCGCTGGCGCCGGCGAATTTGGCCTGCGGATCGAGCACCATGCGGTGCGCCAGCACCGGCACGGCGAGTTCGTGCAGGTGCTCCGGGCGCACGTATTCCTCGCCGTCGAGGAGCGCGAGCGCCTTGGCGGCGCCGGCGAGCGCGATCGAGGCGCGCGGTCCGCAGCCCAGCTGAACCTGGGGCGCGGCGCGGGTCCGCCGCACCAACTCGACGACGTAGCGGCGCAGCTCGCCAGCGAGGCGCACGTGCCGCACCCGTTCCTTGAGCGCCAGCACTTCCTCGCGCGCCGCGACCGCGCGCAGCGCCGCGAGCGGGTGGCCGAGATCCTGCGCCGCGAGCACCTCGGTTTCCACCTCGGCATCGACGTAGCCGAGGGCGATACACATCGCGAAGCGGTCCATCTGCGCTTCCGGCAGGGGATAGGTGCCGCGGAACTCGACCGGGTTCTGCGTCGCGACGACGAAGAACAGCTCGTCCACGGGACGGGTGCGGCCCTCGACCGAGACCTGCCCTTCGGCCATCACCTCGAGCAGCGCCGACTGGGTGCGCGGCGAGGCGCGGTTGATCTCATCCGCCAGCAGGATCGAGGTGAACACCGGCCCGGCGCGGAACTCGAAGGTCTGCTCCTTCTGGTTGAACACCGAAACGCCGAGGATGTCCGACGGCAACAGGTCGGGAGTGAACTGCACGCGCGTGAATCGGGCCCCTATGGACGCGGCAAGACTCTTGGCGAGCGTGGTCTTGCCGGTGCCGGGGTAATCCTCGATCAGCACGTGGCCGCCGGAGGTGAAAGCGGCGAGCAGCTTGCGCACCCCGGCGCGGCTGCCGCGCATGACTTTCTCGACGTTGCCGGCGATGCGCCCGAACAGCGCGCTCGCCTCGCGCACGGGCATCAGCTGGGGGGAGGCCGCGTCCACTGTCCCAGGCCCGGGAGGCGGGGCTCCCGGGTCAGGCCTCCTGCAGGCGCCGCTCGCGGATGGCCTGGGCGAAGGCGAGCACGGCGCGCGCGAGCGCGCTGCGGTCTTCCTGCGTGCGCATCACGGTGTTGGCGACCAAGACCTCAATGCCGCTCGCGCGCAGGTCCTCTGCGCCCGCGGCGTCCTTGGCGTCGATGACGAAGCCGTCGATCAGCTTCAGGTACTCGAGCGCGACGCGCCGGGCCGAGGCCTCGTGGCGCAGTTCGCGCATGATTTTTCCGGCCGAGCCCTTGAGCGCCTTGCCGCCGACGATCGGCGTCACCGCGATCACCGGCGCGCCGCGCTTGCGCAGCATTTCCCGCATGCCGGGAACTTCCAGGATCGGGCGGATCGTGTGGTAGGGGTTGGCCGGGCAGAGGATCACCGCTTCCAGATCCTCCGAATCGAGCGCATCGGACACTTCCGGCGTGAGCATCGCCTCTTCCGCGCCGGCGTACTTGAAGCCCTTGACCACCGGTTCGCAGGCAAGCGTGGTGAAGTATTCCTGGAACGACACCTCGCCGTCCTCGGTGAGGACGTAGGTGCGCACCGGGTCGTCGCTCATCGGCAGCACGCGCGCGCCGATGCCGAGCTGCTTGCAGAAATCAAGGGTAATCGCGGTCAAGCGGCGGTCCTCAGCCAGCCAGGCGGTGCGCAGCAGAGGAGCCGCCAAGGACCGGTCGCCGAGCGAGAGCCGGTCCGGGCCGCCCAATTGCTTGAGCGTTGCGTACAGGGCGTGGCTTTCGCCCGCGGGCTCCCAGGGCGCGGCGGGGCTGGCGATGCCGGCGAGCACATACAGCACGGTGTCGATGTCCGGCGAGAAATGCAGCGTCAGCTGCTCATAATCGTCGCCGGTGTTGACGATCGCGGCGAGATCCTTGCCGCGCAGGCGGTAAAGCCCGTCCACCAGCTTCGCCCCGCCCACCTGCCCCGTCAGTGCGACGACTGTCCCCATGCCGCTAGTGTACGACTAAGTCAGAGCCTTGCCGCCAGTTCGGCGCCTTCCAGCATGGCGCGCTTGGCGTCGAGTTCACCGGCCGTTTTCGCTCCACCGATCAAGTGGTTTGCCTTGAGTTCTCTCTTTGATTCCTGCCCTGCGCAAATGACGATGGTATCGGCCGGCAGTACCTGCTCCTGGCCATCGACCGCGATGTGCACGCCCGCGTCGTCGATCTTCCGGTATTCGACGCCTTTCACCATCCTGACGCCGTGGCGCTGCAGTTCCGCCCGGTGCACCCAGCCGGTGGTGCGCCCGAGCGTGCTGCCGAAGGGCGTGGTCGAGCGTTTCAGCATGGTGACCTGGACATTCCCATGAGGCCTCTCCATTCCGGCGGCGGAAAGCCCGCCGGCGACTGACGATTCCTGGCTGATGCCCCAATGCCTGTTGAACTCGGCCGGTTCCAGCGTGGAGCGGCTCGACTGTTCGAGCAGGTAGAGCGCCACATCGAAGCCGATGCCGCCGGCGCCGATGATGACCACGTTCTTGCCCGCCTGCGCGCGGCCGGAGAGCAGGTCCACGTAGCCGGCGACGCTCTTGTGCTCAATGCCCGGGATGGCCGGTCGGCGGGGCTCGATGCCGGTGGCGAGGATGGTCTCGTCGAAACTCGTCAGCTCCGCTTGCGACGCCGCGTGATCGAGGCGGACCCGGACGCCGGCGCGCCGCAGGCGCTCGGCGTAATACGCCACCGACTCGGCGAACTCCTGCTTGCCGGGGATCTTCTTGGCGAGATTGAACTGGCCGCCGAGTTCGGCGGCTTTCTCGAACAGCACGACTTCGTGCCCGCGCTCTGCCGCAACTGCCGCGCACGACAGGCCGGCAGGACCAGCGCCTACTACCGCGACGGTTTTTTTCTTGTTTGTCTTATGAAAAATCAATTTCGATTCACGACCCGCCCGCGGATTCACCACGCAGCTTGCCGGCTGACCGATGAAGTAGTGATCCAGGCAGGCCTGGTTGCAGGCGATGCAGATGTTGATGCCGGCGCGGTCGCCGGCCTGCGCCTTGTTGGCGAATTCGGCGTCCGACAGCATCGCGCGCGCGAGCGAGACCATGTCGGCGTCGCCGCGCGCGAGGATGTCCTCGGCGATTTCGGGCGCATTGATGCGGTTCGCCGCGATAACGGGAATCATCACCGCCTCCTTTAGGCGCCGCGCCGCCCAGGCGAATCCGCCGCGCGGCACCGCCTGCGCGATGGTCGGGATGCGCGCCTCGTGCCAGCCGATGCCGGTGTTGAGGATCGTGGCGCCGGCCTGCTCGACGGCCCTGGCGAGCTGCACCGTCTCGGCGCCGCTCAAGCCGCCCTCGACAAGGTCGAGCGCCGAGATGCGAAACACGATGATGAAATGCGGCCCGGCGGCGGCGCGCGTCCGGCGCACGATCTCGCAGGCGAAGCGCATGCGGTTCTCGAGCGAGCCGCCCCAGCCGTCCTGGCGCTGGTTGGTGCGCCTGGCGAGAAACTGGGTGATCAGATAGCCCTCGGAGGCCATCACCTCGACGCCGTCGTAACCCGCGCTCCGGGCGAGCTCCGCGGCGCGCACGAAGTCGGCGATGGTCTGCTCGATCTCGGGCGCGGTCATCTCGCGCGGCACGTTCGGGTTGATGCCGGACTTGACCGGCGAGGGCGCGACGATGTTCTGGTGAAAGCCATAGCGCCCGGAATGCAGCACCTGCAGCACGATGCGGCTGCCGGCGTCGTGCACCGCCTGCGGAATCACAGCGTGGCGCTGCGCATCCTCCCTGGTGCTCATCTGCGCTCGGTGCGGGCTCAGCTCGCCGGCGTCGTTAGGTGAAAACCCGCCGGTCACGATCAACGCCGCGCCGCCGCGCGCGCGTTCGGCGTAGAACACCGCCAGGCGCGCCATGCCGTCGGGCCGCGCCTCCAGGCCCGTGTGCATCGAGCCCATCAGGATGCGGTTGGGCAGCGTCGCGCCGGGCAGCTCGAGCGGACGAAAAAGGTGGGGGTAGGCCGGCATAGGAGCCGGCAATTCTAGCCGCGAGTTACCAGCACCGTCCCCGCGAGGATCAGAACACCCCCGCCGAGAGCGCTCGCCGGCAATGCTTCGCCGAGAAACAGCCAGCCCCAGAGCACGCCGAACAGCGGGATCAGGTAGGTGACGGTGAGGGCGCTGGTCGCACCGACGTCGGCGATGAGGCGGAAGTAGAGTAGGTAAGCGATCGCGCTCGCAAGCAGCGCGAGCGCAAGCACGTTGGCGAGGACGAGCGGCGTGGGCGCGGCAAACGGCGGCCAGAACGGCACTGCGGGCAGGATGAGGAGGCCGGCGGCGAGCTGGCTACCGACCGCGATGCCGCGCGGCGCGGCATCCGGCGCGAACCTGCGAATCAGTACGCCCGCGAGTCCGTAGCAGAGGCACGCGAGGAGGCAGGCGGCGACCGCCCAACCAAATCCGCCGTTCGAGGTCTCGATCTGCCCCGGTTGCGCGAGCAGCGCCACTCCCGCGACGCCCGCGGCGAGCCCGAGCGCCTTGCGCGCGGTGATGCGCTCACCCAGCCACATTGCGCCGGCGACGGCACCGAACATCGGCGCCGACGAATTGAGGATCGCGGAGAGCGAGGCGGGGATGTGCAGCGCCGCGAACGCGTAGCACAGGAACGGTATCCCGGAGTTGACCAACCCGACAATCGCGTAGCCTTTCCAGTGGCGGCGCCAATGCGGGTCGAAACCGGTGGCGCGAAACCAGAGCGCGAGCGCGATGCCGGCGAGCAGCACTCGCGCATCGGCCGTGACCACCGGCCCGAGCACCGGCGCCGCAACGCGCATGAAGATGAACGAGGCGCCCCAGATCGCCGCGAGCGGGACGAGGCGGGCGTAGTCGGCGGCCTGCATAGGCCGGCGATTCTAGCCGCGGGTTACCAGTACTGTCCCTGCAAGTATCAATGCACCGCCGGCGAGGGCGCTTGGGGGCAGCGATTCACCCAGGAACAGCATGCCCCACAGCACAGCGAACAGGGGCATCAGGTAGGTAACTGTGAGTGCGCGCGTCGCACCCGCGTCGGCGATCAGGCGGAAATAGAGCACCATGCCGAGCGCGTTGCCGAGCAGCGCCAGCGCAAGCAGGTTGGTTAGCGCGAGCGCCGTGGGTTCGGCGGGGGGCGGCGAAAACGGCAGCAATGGCAGCAGCATCGCAGCGCCAGTGAGCTGGCTACCCACCGCAATGCCGCGAGAAGGTGTTTGCGCGGCGTACTTCCGCACCACCACCCCGGTGTAGCCGTAGCACACGCAGGCCGCGAGGCAGGCGGCGATTGCGGCCGCGAACATCGGCGTCGATGTGAAACCGCCCAGCTGGGCGATCAGCGCGACCCCGCAGGCCCCGGCGGCGCAGCCGAGCAGCTTGCGGGCCGTGAGCCGCTCGCCAAGAAACAGCGCGGCGAACAGCGCACCGAACATCGGTGAGGTGGAATTGAGGATCGCGGCGAGTGCGGCGGGGATGTGCATCAGCGCGAATCCGTACAGAAGCGAAGGCAGGGCCATGTTGACCAGGCCGATCGCGATGTACTGCCTCGCGTGGCGCCGCCATTGCGGATCAAAGCCGATCAGGCGGAACCAGACCGCGAGCATCAGCCCGGCGATCAGCAGCCGGCCTTCCGCGACCAGGGCGGCGCCGAGCACCGGGGCAGCGACGCGCTGAAAGATGAAGGAGCCGCCCCAGATCGCGGCAAGGAAGACGAGACGGGTGTAATCGGCAGCTTGCATGAGGGCATGCTGCCGCAGCGCAGGCCGGTCTGCTAGCCGTTTTCGGACCGGGCGCCGTGAGGTCCGAAAACGGCTAGCAAGGCCCCGGCGGCACGTCCATACTGCGGCCATGACGCTCGACTCCCACACCTGCTACCGGGCGCTGCGGGCGCGCGACGCGAGGTTCGACGGCCGCTTCTTCGTCGCCGTCTCCTCGACGCGCATCTATTGCCGCCCGGTGTGCACCGTGAAGCCGCCCAAGCGCGAGAACTGCCGCTTCTATCCCAGCGCGGCGGCTGCCGAGTCGGGCGGCTACCGGCCCTGCCTGCGCTGCCGGCCCGAGCTCGCACCGGGCAACGCCAGCGTGGACGCGACCAGCCGCGTCGCGCAGGCGGCCGCCAGCCTGATCGAAGACCGGGCGCTCGACGAGGAAGGGCTGGAGGCGGTCGCCTCGCGCCTCGGCATCACCGACCGGCACCTGCGGCGCGCCTTCGGCGCCGAGTTCGGCGTCTCGCCGGTGGAGTTCGCACAGACGCAGCGCCTGCTGCTTGCCAAGCGCCTGCTGACAGACACGGCGATGCCGGTAACGGACGTGGCGTTCGCCAGCGGCTTCGGCAGCCTGCGGCGCTTCAATGCCCTGTTCAAGCAGCGCTACCGCCTGCAACCGGGCCAATTGCGCAAACATGTGAAAATAAGCGGTGCGGCCTCTTCGGACGCACTCAATTTCGAGCTCAGTTTCCGCCCGCCCTACGACTGGCCGGTGGTCAGCGCCTTCCTCGGCGCGCGCGCGATCGCCGGAGTCGAGACGGTCGAGGACGGCAGGGTCCGCCGCACGGCGCGCGTCCGCGTAGACGGCAAGGAGCACCTCGGCTGGATCGAGGTCTCGCTGTCGCAAAAGAAGCCGGCGCTGCGCGTTACGGTCTCGGCCTCGCTCGCCAAGGCGCTGCCGCCGGTGCTGTCGCGGGTCAAGGCGCTGATGGACCTCGCCTGCAATCCGGCGGAGGTCGCGTTGGCGCTGGGTGCGCTCGCCAAACGCCATCCCGGCCTGCGCGTCCCCGGCGCCTTCGACGGCTTCGAGGTCGCGGTGCGCGCGATCCTCGGCCAGCAGGTCAGCGTGGCCGCGGCGCGCACGGTCGCCGGCCGGTTTGCCGAGGCTTTTGGCGAACCCCTGGACACGCCTTTTGATTCATTGAACAGGATTTTTCCGGCGGCAGATCGCGTCGCCGAGCTGCCCTACGGCCGCATCGCGCGCCTCGGCATGCCCGGCGCGCGCGCCCGCACGGTGCGCGCGCTCGCGCGCGCGGTGGCCGACGGCGGGCTCGACCTGATGCCGAACGCGGACATTGAAGCGACGCTGGAGAAGCTGCGCGCGCTGCCCGGCGTCGGCGAATGGACCGCCCAATACATCGCCATGCGGGCGCTCGCCTGGCCGGACGCATTTCCGCATACCGACCTCGGCGTAATGAAGGCGCTCGGCGAAACCGACGCGCGGCGCGTGCTCGCCGCGGGCGCAGCCTGGCGGCCCTGGCGCGCCTACGCCGTCATGCACCTCTGGCAATCACTCATGAAGGAATAACCCAGAAGGAACGAACCATGCGCTACTACGACACTTTTCAAAGCCCGCAAGGCGGCATGCTGCTACTCGCGAACGACGAGGGTCTCGCGGGCGTTTTCTTCGCCCGGCAGAAGCATCATCCGGAAGAACAGGCCGACTGGAAGAAAAACCCGGGTCACAGGATTCTGCGGCAGGCGAAGCGCGAGCTTGCGGAGTACTTCGCCGGAAAGCGAAAGCATTTCGATGTGGCGCTGGCTCCGGAGGGAACGCCCTTCCAGCGCTCAGTATGGAAGGCCATTTCGGCCGTCGGTTTCGGCGTAACCATCAGCTACGGCGAACTCGCGCGCCGCGCGGGCCATCCCGGCAGCGCGCGCGCCGCGGGCGCCGCGACCGGGCGCAACCCGCTCGGCATCATCGTGCCCTGCCACCGCATCATGGGCTCGGACGGCAGCCTGACCGGCTACGCAGGCGGCCTGGCGCGCAAGCGCGCGCTGCTCGCGTTGGAGCGCGTCGACCAGGACCTGCTGCCACTCAGCTATTGACCGGCAGCCTTGGCCTTTTTCTCTGCTGCCTCGCGCGCGCGACGCTTTTCATTTTCGGACATCCAGCGCTGATCCTCGTCATTCCAATCCGGGATTCGGGCTGCCGGTCCGGAATTGGGGACCAGGGCATAGCGATGCGTTACGTCGTCGATTTGCTCGGCCAACGGGTTCGGGAAGTAGAGGTGTACATACACCTCATAGGTCTTGCCGTCGGAACGATAGTGGTACTGGCGATAGCCCAGGAGGTCGTGCAGCTGCGGATCGCGCTGAAGCTTGATGGGCTCACCCAAGCCTTCGCTTAGCTCCGCCTCCAGATCTTCGGCGCTGAAGTTGGTCGGGGCGCCCTCGTGGGGCTGCCGTGAAATGGCCACGTCCACGGGCTGCGTCAGGCCCGGACGCCTGGTAAGCGGGTAGTGGCCGTTGGCCGCGTGGAAGCGCTCGATCTGCAGCGCGAAGTCACGCAACTGCATGAGACGGATACGATCGACCGTGCGCTGGTATCTGTGCTCCCAGTCGATCTCGGGCTCTTTCTTGCAAGCAGCGAGCGCCAGCAGGACCATCCCGAGACGGGCTGCCGCGCGTGCCATGCCTTTGACACTCGTCACGAGCGAACCTTTCTCAGCCGGCGAGCGCGTTCAGGTACGCCTCGCGGTCGATGTTGCCGCCCGAGGCGATGACGGCGAAGCGCCTGCCCTTCCTCGCCGTGTCCTTGAGCAATGCCGCGAGCGGCGCGGCGCCCGCGCCTTCGATGAGGTTGTGGGTGTCGGTGTAGAAGTGCCGCACGGCGGCCTTCACCTCGTCGTCGCTCACGCGTACGATTCGTTCGGCGCCGGCGCGGATGATCTCCAGCGCTGCCGGCACCGGCACGCGCACCGCCATGCCGTCGGCGAAGGTGTTGGCGCTCGCGGTTTCGACCGGCTTGCCGGCCTCGAGCGAGCGCGCGTAGCAATCCGCGTTCTCCGCCACCACGCCGATGATCCTCGCCTTCAGGCCGAGCGCATCGCGCCAGGCGATCAGGCCGCCGATGCCGGAACCGCAGCCGATCGGCACGTAGACGGTGTCCAGGTCCGCCACCGCCGAGAACAGTTCGAACGCGTAGCTGCCGACGCCGGCGACCAGTTCGGCATGGAATGGGCCGATGGATTCGAGGCCCTGCTCGCGCGCCAGCTGCGCGGCGTGGTCCTTCGCTTCGTCGAAGTCGCGGCCGTGCTCGACCAGCTCCGCGCCCCAGGCGCGCATCGCCGCGTTCTTGTCGCGGCTGTTGCCGTGCGGCACCACGATCACGGTGCGCACGCCGTGCCGGCGCCCGGACCAGGCGAGGCTCTGGCCGTGATTGCCGCGCGTCGCGCTGATCACGCCGCGCAACTTCGGGTTGGCGCGCTTGAGGGCATCGATCATCACGATGCCGCCGCGGATCTTGAACGCGCCGGTGGCGGTGTGGTTCTCGTGCTTGACCCAGACCTCGCAGCCGGCGCGCCGGTTCAGCAGCGGCCAGGACAGTTGAGGCGTGGGCGGCATGGTTGAATGAACCAGACGCGCCGCGGTCTCGAGCGCTGTACGGGATAGATCAAGAATCATCTCGCGTCCGTCCGCGGGTTGACGACCGGAAAGTGATGGTATGAAATGATGGTATGGCTTCCATGATACATCGAACGACCTTCGCCCTTGATGGCGACACTGTGCGCAGGCTGAAAACGCTTGCCTTGCGCTGGCAAGTTTCGCAGGCCGAGGTAGTGCGACGCGCCCTGTCGAACGCAGAAAGTCTGCCCGATACGCAGCAGCCCGACCTGCTCGCCAGGCTGAAAAGCTATCACTCGGCGGCCACGCTCGATGCCTCGAAGGCATATCGCTACCTTGCCCGGGCGCGCGCGGCCCGCAAGCGCTGGCGCGGCCCGTGATTTGTCTGGACACCGGGTATCTGGTGCGCGGGCTGATCGCCGAAACGCCGGCAGCGGCAAGCCTGATCAAATGGATCAAGAAAGGCGAGATTTTGTGCGCATCGTCCATCGCCTGGTACGAGTTTTCCTGCGGCCCCGTCGATTCCCAGGGATTGAAACTGGGGCGGTCCTTGCTGGCGGGCGGCATTTTGCCGTTCGATGAAATGCAGGCAGCCCAGGCGGCGAGTCTGTACAACGCAACCGGGCGTCTGCGCCGCTTGCGCGTGGATGCCATTGTCGCGGCCGCCGCGATAACCGCTGGCGCGAGCCTAGCCACCGAGAATAAACGCGACTTTCTGCCGTTTGTCGAGCATGGTCTGAAGTTGATTTGAGATTCAGGACGCCGGATCGAAACCCCAAGTCAGCGGCTGATACCGGCGCCGTTCCACCAACCGCCTACTCGATCACCCGGTCCCAGTCCACGCGCGGGCCGGCGATCGCTTCGACCGCAAGAACGCCCTTCGTCTCATGGATCGCCGGACGCCCGAACGCGCGATCGTGAAGGCCATAAACAGTGACCGCGCGGTCGGTGGGATGGACCAGCCATGCTTCGCGCACACCGGCGCGCTCGTAAGCCGCGAGCTTGATCGTCTGATCGTGCACCGCCGTGGCCTGCGACAGGACTTCGACGATCCAATCGGGAGCGCCGCGCATGCCGCGCTCGTCCAGTTTCGACTCGTCGCATACGATCAGCTCGTAGCGCACATCGGCGGGCCACGTGAGGTATTCCGCGTAGGTATGGTAGGCAGCGTCGCGTTTTGCAAGGCTCATGGCCGGTATCGATACCGATGCAAACGGCTGCATTCTACTCCGACGGTTACTTCGGCCTCCTGTCGATCACGCGCTTTGCCTTGCCGATGGAGCGTTCAACCGAGCCGGTGGCGACGATCCGCACGTCCGTGCTGACGCCGACGTGCGACTTGATGCTGTGCTCGAGCTTTCTAGAAGAAGAAAGATTCTCCTTCCCCGGCGCAATCTCGACCAATACCGTCAGATGATCCAGCGGGCCTTGCTTGGAGAGTTCCATCACGTAATGCGGCGACAGTTCCGGCTGCTTGAGGATCAGTTCCTCGATCTGCGACGGGAACAGGTTGACGCCGCGGATGATCAGCATGTCGTCCGAGCGGCCGGTGATGCGGGCCATGCGCCGCATGACCCGCGCGGTGCCGGGCAGGAGGCGCGTCAGGTCGCGCGTGCGGTAGCGGATCATCGGCAGCGCTTCTTTGGTGAGCGAGGTGAACACCAGTTCACCCGGCTCGCCGTCGGGCAGCACCGCGCCGGTCACCGGGTCCACCACCTCGGGATAGAAATGGTCCTCCCAGATGGTCAGGCCGTCCTTGGTTTCGATGCATTCCTGCGCCACGCCCGGGCCCATGACCTCCGAGAGGCCGTAAATGTCCAAGGCTTGAAGGGACGTTCTTTTCTCAATCTGCTTTCTCAGTTCCTCCGTCCAGGGTTCGGCGCCAAAAATTCCCAGGCGCAGCGAGAACTGCTTCGGATCAAAGCCCTGCTTTTCCATTTCGTCGGCGATCGCCAGCATGTAGGAGGGCGTCACCATGATGATCTCGGGCTTGAAATCGCGGATCAGCTGCACCTGGCGCTCGGTCATGCCGCCGGAAACCGGAATCGTGGCGAGGCCGAGGCGCTCGGCGCCGTAGTGCGCGCCGAGACCCCCGGTGAAAAGGCCATAGCCGTAGGCGACGTGCACCTTGTCCCCAGGCCGCGCGCCCGCCGCGCGAATGGAGCGCGCCATCAGGTGACTCCAGGTGTCGATGTCTTTCTTCGTATAGCCGACCACCGTCGGCTTGCCGGTGGTGCCGGAGGAGGCGTGGATGCGCACCACCTGGTCCATGGGCACCGCGAACATGCCGAACGGGTAGGTGTCACGCAGGTCGGCTTTTGCGGTGAACGGGAACTTCGCCAGGTCCGCCAGCGTCTTCAAGTCCCCGGGCTTGACGCCCGCGGCGTCGAACTTCTTCCTGTAGTGCGGGACCTTGTCGTAGGCGAGCTTGAGCGTGCGCTTCAGGCGCGCAAGCTGCAGGTCGCGCAGTTTCTTTCGGGAGGCTTTCTCGATCGGCTCCAGCGCAAATCCATTCATCGCCCCTTGAACTCCGGCTTGCGCTTCTCCAGAAACGCGGTGACGCCTTCGCGGTAATCCTCACCCTTGCCGACCTCGCGCTGCAGGTCGCGCTCCAGGTCGAGTTGCTCGGCGAGAGTGTTATTCGCCGACGAGTACATGGCCTTTTTTATCAGGCCAAGAGATTTTGTCGGACCTGCCGCCAAGGTAATGGAAAGTTTTTCTGATTCAATTTTCAACTGAGCATCGTCGATGCATTTCCAAACCAGACCCCAGCGTTCCGCGTCCTCGGCCGAGAGCCGCTCGCCCGTCATCGCCAGCGCCATCGCACGCTGCACGCCCGCGAGGCGCGGCAGGAAGAAGGTGCCGCCGCAATCCGGCACCAGGCCGATCTTGACGAAGGCCTGGATGAAGGAGGCCGAGCGCGCCGCCAGCACGATGTCGCAGGCGAGCGCGAAATTCGCGCCGGCGCCCGCCGCCACGCCGTTCACCGCGCAGACGATGGGCTTCGGCAGCGCGCGCATGCGCTTGACCAGCGGGTTGTACCAGGTCTCCAGCCCCGAGCCGAGGTCGATCGCCGCCGCCTTCATATCGCGCTCGGTCAGGTCTTGGCCCGCGCAGAAGCCGCGACCGGCGCCGGTAATGAGCAGGCAGCGGATCGTCGCGTCGGACTCGGCGCGCGTCATCGCATCGGCGAGCCCTTGGTGTACGGCGGGATTGAAGGCGTTGAGCTTCTCCGGACGGTTGAGGGTGATGCGCTGCACGCCGGCTTCGAGCGAAACAAGGACAGGTTCCATGGACCTAGCTTAGCTAAAATCCACGGCATGAGCTACGAATACATCATCGCCGAAGTCAAGGGGCGCGTCGCGCTGCTTGCACTGCTCGCGTTCACGGAGCTTTGCGGCGCCCAGACGCACCCCGCGCTCAAGGACGCGCAGCTCGCGCCGCTCGTGCCGGCGCGGCGCTTCGTCGCCAATACGGACTTCGCGAGCGGTCATCGCCTCTCGCCCGATGGCCGCAAGCTGCTGTGGACCGAAGTGGTGGGCTTCGACCAGGGCCTCGCGGTGCGCGACCTGGACGGAACCGATGTACGGCGCTTCGCGACCGGCCGCCTGGCCAATCACGCTTGGCTGGCCGACAGCCGGCACCTCGCGTATGTGCGCGACCTGAGCGGCGACGAGAACACGCGCATCTTCGTCATCGACACCGACGATCCCGGCTCGGCGCCGGCGCATATCACGCCCTGGCCCAAGGCGCGCTCGTTGATCGCCTCCACGCTCGATCCCGCTGCGCGCAAGTTCTTCTTTATCTCCAACCGGCGCGAGGCCAGCGCTTTCGATCTCTACGAGACCGACTTCCGCGGCGGCGAGGTCAGGCAGACGATGCGCAATGCGGGCGACGTCACGCAATGGGTGATCGACGTCGATGGCACGCTCGGCGGGCGGATACGCGTGGACGGGGCCGATGCCGGCGCAAACCGCGTGTTCGAAGTGCGCGAGCGCGGCGCATGGCGCGAGATCAGGCGCTGGGACGGCCACTCGTTCACTTCGGTCACGGCGCTCGATCGCGCGCGCGGCATCGCGCTGATGCTCTCTGACATCGAGCGCGACACGTTGAGCGCGGTCGAGGTATCGCTCGCCGACGGCTCGGAGCGCGTGCTCGCCTCCGACCCGCGCGTCGATCTCTTTTTCACGCACCTCGTGCCCGGCAGCGCGCGGCTCTACGCGGCGCGGTTCGTCCCCGATTACCCGCTCACGCGGGTGCTCGCCCCGGAGCTCGAGGCGCCGCTCAGGAACGCGCTGCAGGCCGCGTTTCCGGGCGGGCTGCTGGGATTCGGGGTCGGCAGCGCCGACCGCGAGCTGCGGCGCGTGCTGGTGTTTCCATTCACCGCCGAGGGCTCGCGCACGATGCTTTTCGATCGCTCGAGCGGCGCGCTGACGATGATCCGGGATGAGACGACGGATCCGGAGGTGCGCGCCCTCGTATCCGAGATGCCGGTTCGCTTCAGCGCGCGCGACGGCCTTGTCATCAACGGTTACCTGTTGCGCCCGGCGGGCACCGAGGGCAGGCGCGTTCCGCTCGTCGCGCTGATCCACGGCGGGCCGTGGGCGCGCGATTCGTGGATCTCCAAGCGCCTGGTAAGCGATGGCAATCTGGCCCAGTTCCTCGCCAACCGCGGCTATGCCGTGCTGACGGTCAATTACCGCGGCTCGTACGGCTACGGCAGGCGATTCATGAACGCCGGGATCGGCGAGCTGGGCAACAAGTCCCAGGATGACATCGCGGATGCGGTGCGCTGGGCGGTTGCCGAGGGAATCGCCGATCCGCGGAAGGTCGCGATCCTCGGCGCGAGCTTCGGCGGCTTCTCGGTCTACATGAACCTGATACGCGAACCCGGGCTGTACGCCTGCGGCGTGAGCCGGGTCGGGGTCGCCAACTGGGCGCGCGCGATCGAGGAGTTTCCGCCCTACTGGAAGAATTTCATGCACGTGTTCCACCGCTTCTACGGCGATCCGCGCGATTCCGCGCAGCGCGCGCGGCTGATGGAGATGTCGCCGGTCGCGTACCTGGACAGGATCCGAGCGCCGCTCCTCGTCGTGCACGGCGCGAAATACGTGCGGGTGATGAATCAGGACTCCGAGGAGATGGTGGCGGGGCTGCGCGCGCTGGGCCGTCCGGTCGAATCCCTGACTTTTGCCGACGAAGGGCATTCGATCCGCAGGTGGCAGAACCGGCTGCTCTATTTTCGAAAGATAGAAGGGTTCCTCGCCGGCTGCCTCGGGGGACGCGTCGAAGGGTAGTGGGGGTGCGGGCCGTCTTCGCCGTTCCGTCGACCAACCCGAACCTAGCGCCCTAGCCCCAGGTCGCCGAGTGGGTGCCAGAAAGGCTTGTTCGCCTCATAGTGGGCGAGTCCCGGAGAAATTCCGAGTTCCGTCAGCGACCGCGCGTCGATTGCCGCGAGCGCGCGGCGGGCAGCGATCCGATCCAGCCATTCTTTCAGTATCGCAAGCGTGGCGACATGCTCGGCCGTGCCGAGCGGCGCGGCAATTACCCGGGAGGTAATAGTTCCAGGCGGTAAACGGTTTGGGGTTCTTGTTGTGCACGCTCACCTGTCCCGATAGGCCCTCCTCGATCAGAAAGCGACTCAGCGCTGCGGTTCGGGTACTGTTGCGTATCGTGTCGGGTTTTCGGACCAGCCCGGCGGAGGTACGCTGTCAGGGCTCAGACGCTGGCGAGACGACTTAAGACCGATCATGGACGAGGCACAGAACCCGCAAGCGGCCCAGCCCGAGGAATGCGAGCTGGGGCGCCTGTTGCGCCTGTGGCGCGCCAAGCGGGGCATGAGCCAGCTGGACCTCGCCACGGCAGCGGACGTTTCTTCGCGCCACATCTCCTTCATCGAAAACGGACGCTCCAACGCCACCGTGGACATGGTGCTGCGTCTGGCTGGCGTCCTCGAAGTCCCGGTGCGCGACCGCAACAGTCTTCTGACCGCGGCGGGATATGCACCGATGTACCGCGAGATCGGCCTGGAGGCGCCGGAGCGCGAACAGATCTACACCGCGTTGCGAACTTTTCTCGAAAACCAGGAGCCGTTCTCCGCCTTCGTCATTGACCGCCAATTCAACGTCATCCTGACCAACCAAGCATTCGAGCGGCGGATCGCCCTGTTCGTGGACGCGGAGAAGCTATGGGGCAAGGAACCGCGCAACGTCGTGCACTTGTTCCTGTCCAAGCACGGATTTCGACCCTACGTCGAGAACTGGCAGAGTGTCGCGCAGTGGGCGCTGGAACAGGTCTACCGCCAGGCCCACGACGGCATCGGCGATCCGGCGAGCCAGCATCTGTTCGAGAAGTTCCTGGACTATCCGGACGTCCGCAAACTGTGGCGAGTGCCGCCGCCGGATTACATGTACCCGCCGGTGCTGCAGATAACGCTGCGGAAGTTCGGCCTGAGCCTGGGCACGTTTTTCATCATGACGACCTTCGGCACCTCGCAGGACGTGTACCTGCAGGAGCTGCGCGTGGTCTGCGGCTATCCGACCAACGAAGCCGCGCGGCGCTTCGCGCTGTGGCTGGCGAAAACACGCGGCAAGCGGGCGCTCAGCGACTTCAAATAGCGCGTGGCGCCGCGTCCCGCCGTCTGGAGGCCCTTACCTCGGACGTAATTGGCGAATTACGGCGCAGCGGCTAGGGTCTTGCTTGGCGGGATACGTAGTCGCCGAGGAGGATCGCGATGAATCCGGAACTGGTTTACTTCCGCTGGTCGCACTACAACGAAAAAGCGCGCTGGGCGCTTGAGTACAAGGGCATCCCTTACGTGCGCCGCACTCTGCTTCCGGGCAAGCATGTGAAGGAAGCCCGGCGGCTCACAGGACAGACTTCGCTGCCGATCCTGATTCTGAACGGCAAGGCCATCAATGACTCGACGCGCATCATCGCCGCGCTCGAGGAGACCTTCGCGGCTCCACCCCTGTATCCCCGCGACGCGGTCTTGCGTCAACGTGCGCTGGATCTGGAAGATTTTTTCGACGAGGAGCTTGGACCCCATGTGCGGCGGGTGGGGTTTGCCGCGACCCTGCCGCACAGCGTCTACATGGCCCAGCTGTTCGACGTCGAGGAAAACTTTGTCTCCCGGTGGCTGTACCGCGGCGTCCTTCACCTTGCGAAATACCGCCTGGCGCAGCGCATGAAAATCGACCCGGCGACGGTCGAAAATAGCTGGCGGAAAATCGAGCAGGCGCTCGACCGGCTGGAACAGGAAATCCAGCCGGGCGGGTATCTCGTCGGCGATGCGTTCAGCGTCGCCGACCTGACCGCGGCCGCGATGCTGTCAGTGGTGGTCCTGCCGCCGGAATTCCCCTGCCTGCCCCGGGGGTCCCGTCCGAAATCCATGGAAGGGCTCTGGCAACGCTTCCAGGGCCGGCCTTCCTGGCAGTGGGCACGCGACATCTACCGGCGGCATCGCGGAGCGTGGATGCCAGCGCCGGCGCAGCCAGTGCCCGTGTTGGAAATCCGGCAAAAAGCAGCGCTCCATTGACGATTGTTGTCTACAGGTCGAGGAGGAAGACATGACACGGTTTGGATTTTTCCGAGGCATGCTGTTAGCACTGAGCAGTCTGTCGATCTGCGCTTGGGAAGTTTTCGCATATGCACAAACTACTCAGATTGCGACCGAGTACCTCATGACGGTCGAGGCTCCGCTCGACCCAGCCGTACGAATAGACAATTCGACGGTGATCATTCCCATGAGAGCAGGTGGGTGGGTCAAAGGTCCGAGAATCAACGGCAAGACCGTTTCGCCCGGTGGAGAATGGCTCAGAGTAATGCCGTCTGGCGCGCTCCGGCTGGATGTCAGAACTCTCATGCAAACGGACGACAACGCGTTTATTTTCATCTCCTTCAACGGCATCCTGCAACATTCAAAGGAAAGCGCCGAGCGTGCGCGGGAGGGTGAAGTTCTCGCCTCCAGAGACGTACCCTATTTCGTCGCTGCGCCAACGTTCCAAACATCATCGGAGAAGTACGCCTGGCTGAACAGCGTACAAGCGGTGATGAAGATGGTCGAAATCAAAGTTGGCGAGGATGGCTACGTGAGATACGACGTCTTCATTGTCCGGTGAGATCGAGCGGAAAGCGCCTTTTCCGGCGGTCCCCGTCGACCAACCGCGCAATCGAGCGGGGGAAAGCCGTCGTTACCTCGCAGGTAATGGCACCGAGCCGGGTCCGTGGGCGAGACCAGTTGCCGTTATCGCTGCCATCGGGCTAAATTGTTGTCGTGCCGCGCTCCTGGTGGATCTTCGTCGTCGTTCTCCTCAGCCTAGTCGCAGGCGCCGCCGCGGCCGATGAGCCGTGCCGCTCCGCTTCTGCGGCCGAAGCCAAGGCCATGGCGCTCAAGGCGGCAAGCCACCTCGAAACGCAGGGCGCGCAGCGCGCGTTCAGTGATTTCATGAGCCGCGAGGGCGGGTTTTTCGACCGCGACCTATACGTCTTCGTCGTCGATGTCGACGGCAACATGTGGGTGAACGGGGCCTTCCCGGAGGCGGCCGGCACGAACGCGCTTGGCGCCCAGGACACGGGCGGGCGGTTCTATATCGCGCAGATGCTCGCCGTCGCCGCAGAGCGCGGTGAGGGCTGGGTCGAGTACCAATGGTTCAATCCCTGTAGCGGCGCATACATGGAAAAGGCCAGCTATTTCACTCGCGTCGGCCCGTTCGTCGTGGCGGTCGGCGCCTACGTCGGTGCCGCGACGAAGCCGAAAGCATCGGGCGATCGGCTCTGAGCGCGCGCATGCTGGAGATCCGCCGCCGGGCCGATCTGCTGCCGCTGGGCACGCCCGTGGGCGCAACGACGATGCGTGCAAGTGCATAGCTTTTCGAGCCACGTTCGCATTCTGGTCTGCGCAGCGCTGCTGGCGCGAGCCGGTACTGTGGTCTCCCAGGAGACCGGGCCGGTCGACCCAGTGCCCTACCTGCCTTCGCCGC
>Ga0247727_10002794_pt1 | contig 39394 bp, 34 predicted proteins | sample WisWelCaveWW1625_FD_202498 | JGI IMG/M metagenome (GOLD analysis project Ga0247727, IMG submission 202498) | Biofilm microbial communities from Wishing Well Cave, Virginia, United States - WW16-25 | ecosystem: Environmental > Aquatic > Deep subsurface > Groundwater > Cave microbial mat | place... | reverse complement strand
GAATCGCCAAACCACACCGGCGAGAGGTCATTTCTCTCAAATCGGTCGCCCATCCGCGGACAACAGCTCAAACACCAATTTTGTCAGCAGCCTGCTAACCGTTTTTCTGCATGTTAACGCGGGAGGGGCGCCGAGAGGGCTTTGCGAACGCGCGCCTTAAGTCGGAGTGCATCCGGACTCAAGCGCGCGCCATTGGTGGCAAGCAGAAACGCATCCAGGCTTCCGTGCCGCTGCACGGAGCGCAGTGCGCGCGTGCTGATGCGCAGCGAAAAGCGGCGCCGCAACGCAGCGCTGGCGAGCGTCACGCTCTGGATATTGGGCGCGAAACGACGCGAAGATTTCCGGTTCGAATGCGAAACCTTGTGCCCGAATTGCACAATCTGCCCTGTGAGCTGGCACCGCGCCATCGCTGAAACTCCTCACATTTCTCTTTAATTCCAAGGCCAACTGGGATAAGCGAGCTAGCCCACCTGCGGCGGGGCTTTAACCCGGATTATTCATGAAGCGCCTACTGCGACTGCATATCTGCTCGACCTGGCGAACGATTTCAGCGTTTGCCTCCTCGACGTACTGGGAAGTCAGCCTGCGGTGCCAAACGCCGAAATCGTTCACCATTTCGGGCATCTCCGCAGTCTCGCTACGGCGCTTCATGAATAATCCGGGTTAATAGCGGCCGTCCCCTTCGACAGCAAGCTCATCAGCTCATTCAAAGCCAACGACCCTTCCATTCATTCCTCCCATTTATCTTTACTTACTCACTGCTCCCCAATCCAACCCCCTAGGGGACCTTACTGCCGTCTACAAACCCGAGGCAAACCGCCGATAGAAAAATTCAGGAGTTCACCCGCCCCGATGTTGTTTTTTCGCAAAAAAAAACCTGCTCCGCCGAGCGAGACACCCGCGCAACCACAGTCTTTCCAATCGGAAGCAAAGCGAACGAAAGAAACTCCATCGGGGCTCTCCGCTGGAGAAAAGGAAAAGCCACCGCACGAGGACCGCTCAGCCGAAGACTTGGCCGACCAAGCCTTGGACACGCTTGCCGAATGCTTGCGGGCCTACGGCGCCCATGCTTTCGACCTCGAGGCCCAAAACCGGGACGAAATCCGCGCCCTCTTCGATACCTGGGCGCAACACATCCTGGTGGGAGCAAACGAGCCAGGCCAAATCCGTGTGGAAATTGAGGGGGAAACGGAGGACAGAGCCGCAACTTCCTCCAAAACTTCTTCCGGCGACACAGCTGGTCCGCTCAAGCGCAACTGGCCGCGTCTGCGCCGAGACTTCGCAGAGCAGCGCCGCCAGGAGACGAACTTCGTCGACCGCAGCCGCAGCGACCTGCGCCAGGCGCTGTGGGCCTTCATCCAGTGCCTCTCACGCAGCGTCATTGCCAACGCCGGCGAGGAGACGCAGATGTTCCAGCAACTGAAGCGCGTGCAAGACGCTGTTGCGCACGATACCACGAGTGACATCAAACACGAAGCACTGGCCATGGTGGAACTGGTGCGCCATGCGTCACATGACCGCAAACACCGCCAAACTGCGGAGCTGACAGCACTCAACGAACAGCTCGAAAATCTGGGACGGGACCTCGACGCTCAGCAGGCCGACGCCGAACTAGATGCACTCACCGGCGTCTACACGCGCACCACCTTCGACGATCACGCGGCGCGCATCACCGACTTCGGCATTGTCTTCGGCCGCTCCGCCGGCCTGTTCCTGCTGGACGTAGACGACCTCCAGTGGATCAACGACTCCTTCAGCAACGCGGCCGGTGACGCCGTACTGACCGCCCTCGGAAAACGCCTGCGGCGCAACGCTCTGCGCCGTGGAGATTTCGTCGCGCGTTTTGAAGACGACTCTTTCGCCGTCATCCTCCGCGACCTCTCGCGCGCGGAAGCCGAGGAGTTGGCCGAGGGCTACTTAGACACCGCGCGCGATCTCGTCGTGGAGTATCAGGGCCAAAACATTCGCTTCACTCTTTCGATCGGACTCGCCCTCCTCTACCCCGGCGAAAACATCGCGAGCTGGAGCGAGCGCGCCAAGCTCGCTCTCGACACCGTCAAGCAAAGCGGCAAGGACCGCTACCTCATCCACCAGCCCGGCGCGGGATGAATACTGAAAAACTCTATTCGAAAGCAGGCCGGCGGTGAGCAGGAAATCAGTTGGGCGCGCTATCTGCTTGGGTTGTGCGGCGCAGTTTTCCTGTAGCCGTCGTGGGCAACTCGGCGACGGCGGTGAATTGCCGCGGCACCTTGTACGCCGGAAGGTGTTCGCGACAGAGGGCGGCGAGCTCCTGGGTCGAAGGAATTTTCTCGGCATCTTCAGGAACGAATTCAGCGGCGGGGATTTCGCCCAAGTGAGCGTGTTCGCGGGCGAAGACACGACTTTGTTTCACGCCGGGATGGGCGTCCAGCACGCTTTCAACCTCTTCACAAAAGAATTTCATGCCGGCCATGTTGATGCGGTTGGTGCGCCGGCCGGCCAGCCACAGGTCTCCGTCGGCGTCGAACCAGCCCTGGTCACCCGTGCAAAAACCGTTGGGATCGAGGACGCTGCGCGCAGACGTCCAAGGCGAAAGATAGGCGTCGAAGAGGCCCGGACCGCGGATACAGATCTCGCCGGTGCGTTCCGGTGATGTCGGTCCTACCAAGGGTTTTCCAGCTTCATCGCGCAACCAGATCTCGTAGTCAGAGAGCGGCCGTCCCAGCGCGCCGGGTTTGGCAGCGGCGTGCTTCTGGTTGATCGCCGGCAAGCCCACTTCGATGATGCCCAGAGCCTGAGCAACAGGAAATTGAAAGCGCGCGAGGAAACGCTGCGCGATATCGCTGCGCAGACCCTCGGCTGTGGAGATGGCAAGTCGCACGTTCTTGAGTTGGATGCTGCTCGCGTCCTTGGCGAGCAAGTTGTAGTGATAGGGGCTCGCGTAAAAGAGCGTCGCATCCTCGCGCGCAGCGAGTTCGAGGATGTCCTTAGCGAGATTGCTCTTGGGAAGCAGAATAATCGCTCCATTGCGCAGGTAGAGCAGGATCGAGACGACGAAGTGATGCGCCATGGGCAACAACCACAAGATGCGGTCCTTGGGCGTGATGCCGAGGGCGCGATTGGCTGCGGTGAGGCGCGCCTCGATGCTGGCGTGGCTCAAGATCACACCCTTGCGCTCGCTAGTGGTGCCCGAGGTGAAGCGGAGATAGGCGGGCTTGAGCGAACGGAAATCGCGGTCGTCGTTTCCGTCGGCGGCGGGCACATTCTCAAAACTTTGGAAGCTGAAGTCGCCGCCCGTTTCGCTCACGAGGTGGTGCAGGTGCGCGCGCGCGGCGAAGGCATCGAGAGTAGAGCCTGCATAGTCTTCCGAAATGGGTACGCAGCAGGCGTCGGCGCCGAGAATACCCAGAGCCATGGTCACAAAGCCCTTTCCCTGCTGCGCCAGGAGACCACAGCGGTCACCCACACGCACGCCGCGTTCGCGCAGAGCGCGCGTGTGGGCTTCGCTTTTATCGAGCAGCGCCTTGTAAGAGATGCGCTCTCCCGTCGCGCCAATCACAAGGGCGGGTTGTTCGGGCAGCTCCCGGGCCCGCGCGCGGATGTCAGCGAGGACGGTCATGCGGTTCTCCGGCTATGCGCCGCATAGTAACGCAATTGGGTTCGCCGGCCGGGGTTCGTCGAGTGGAGCCTAAACGCATCGGCGGAGCGAGACGAATTCCGGCCGGCGAACCCAATTGCGAGCTCACGGCCCGCTATGAGATACAGCTCACTTTGCCAGATTCATTTAGACTTCGTTTGCTGCGCCTCGCAGCGGGCGATTCCTCAGCGAGCCAGCGTTTCGAGTTGCGCGCGCACTTCAACGGGAGTGACATCGCGCAGTGATAGTCCGCGGTCGGCAGCCAAGGCCGCCGCTACGCCGACGGCCTCGCCCGTCGCCAGCGCCGTACCGATCACACGCAGTGCGCCGAGGGCTTCATGGGTGGCCGAAAGACAGCGGCCCGCCATGCCGAGACGGGGATGCGAGCGGCTCCAGAGCGCGCCGAGCGGCACCGAACACGCTCCTGCCGGATAATGCAACTCCGGGCGGCGGTGGTCGTGCCAAATTTCGATAGGCCAGGTCGAGAGCGCAACCTCATCGTCCCGCCGCCAGCCCCTGAGAACGTCGGCTTCACCGAGCACGACGTCACCCAGCACGCGGCGCGTCTCGCGGATGCCGATGCGCGCGGGCCAGGCGCTGACGCGCGCCCCTTTGAACTCGAGGCGCGTCTCGCAGAGAAAGTTCGCCACGGCGAGCGCGTTTGCGCGAGCACGTTGCTCCAGCGCGGCTCGGTAGTTTGGATCGAGCGGCTGGTAGAGGTGTGTTTCCAGTTTGGGGATATTGAGCGTAATGTAGACGTCGCCGGGTTCGCAGCCCGTGCGCACGAGGACGGCCTCGGCGCCCGGCGGCAACACGCCTGTGCGCGCGGCGCCGGCGACGGCGTGGCTCAAACGCAGGCGTGCAAAACCGTGGAAGGCGTCGGTGTCGACGCCGCTCATGCGAAAGATGTAAGAGGGATGTTGCAACAGCTCCGGCGGCGCGACTTCGACGGCTGCACCGCCGAGAACGGCCAGGGCGCCGTCGCCGCTGGCGTCCACCGCGATCTTCGCGCACGCCCGCCGGTGTGTCCCATCAGCGCCGAGCAACTCGAGCTCATGTCCAGTCCCGTTTTCTTCCGAGAGCGTGGCCGCCGTCAATTCGCAGTTCGTTACCAATTCGAGCCCTTTTTCACTTTCACAGAACGCGCGCGCCGCGGCGGCGAAGCGCGCTGGGTCCACCGGCAGCACGAAGACGCGTCCCGCGCGTTCCGGCGGACGCGCACCGCAGGTCCGCAGTAGAAACTCGGCGAAACGTTTTGGAAAGCCGCGGTGAGCGAAACGTGCTTCGCTATTTTCTTCCGCCGCAAAATAAAGTCCGCAGATCGTGTGCACGAAGGCCTGCGTCGCATTGCCGCCGAGTTGTGCGCAACGTTCCACGAGCAAGGTGCGCGCGCCGAGTTGCGCTGCGGTCACCGCCGCAGCAACACCGGCCGAGCCGCCTCCGACGACGGCGACGTCGAAATTCGCGTCAGCATTGCCGCTAGTCCGCATTTTTCACCGGGGCGCGTCGTGAAGCTGCGCGCCGGCATGGGGAAGATCTGTCAGATCATCCAGAAGTTGTTTGCGAAAGAGTGCGCGTTCCTCCGCGCTCAACACTCCGCGTTGGTAGACGTGGGTTGCGTTCAAGGAACCGCGGAAAAAACTCATGACGGCGCTGCTGCCCGGCGAGGGCGTGACGGAAGGTGCATGGTAGCCGTTTTCGATCGCGGCACCGAAGAAGTGATCGAGGCCCGGCGCGAATTCTCCCGTGTAAGCGAAAAGACAAGAAGCAAGTTCACCGCGCAGCGAGTGGCGCGCCATGCGCGCGTAGAAGCGGCGCGGTGCAAAGCGCGTAAATTCCATGGCAGCGACTCCCTTTTCGACCAATTTTTGTTGGATCGAAGCGCGCCGCTGTGCGCGCAGGAGGTACACGAGGCCGTCGAAATCGCGCACGGCCTCGGCCGGCACGTGAAACCACAGAATCGAGACGCGCGTACGGAACAGGGCGCTGCTCTCGCCCTTCGGCCGCAGATTGACGGGCAGCGGCACGACGTAACTTCCCGGGTCGCTACCGCGCGCGCGGAAAACAGCGTCGTGGGCGCGCAGAGCGGCGGCCATATAAAAGAGCACGGGCGTCAGAAAACCCGCTTTCTCGTTGGCGCGCGCAGCCACGCGCGCACTCAACTCCGGTGACAGCGTGGTGGTTTCATAGCGCAGGGCTTGGCGCTCGCGGCGCAAAGGACCGGCGAGGGAGCGCAGCGGTTTTTCACCGAGCTGTTGCATCGCCTGCCGCCATTCCCTCGCCATGCGTCCACGCTCACTCCAGGAATTGGGAATGCCGCGCAGATCGGGGCGGGCGCTGCGATCGCCCTCGGGTAGTTCCGTCCAGGCTGTGGCGCCGCGCTGGCAAGCATCGAGCCAGCGCAGGAAGTGTTCGCTGCCCGAGCCGTCAAAGAGCATGTGGATCCACGTGAGCACCAAGTCGCAGCCTTGAGCTCCGCCGGCGTAGCGCAGCACGTCGGCACACAAAAGTTCACCGCGGCGGATGGCGAAGGGGCTATTGATTTCTGCGACGGCGCACTCCGGGAGTTGCAGCACGCCGTCTTCACTTTTGGGTCTTTCGGAAAGTTCGTGCACGCGCACGCGCGGCAGAGGCGCGCGCGTGGCGCGTCCCGTGTAATAAGCCGGCTCGCCGAAGAAAAAACGGCGCCGAATCGGCGCGCGCAGAATCGGTTGAGCTCGCGCCGCGCTGTGCAGCGCGTCTCGGAAGGCCTCGCTATCGAAACCCGTACCCAACCGCAGCACGAGCTGAGAAAGATGACTCGCACCGTTGTAGCGGCGTGTTTCGCCGTCGAAAGCGCGCAGGAAACAATCCGCACCTGTCAGTGGAATGAATTTAGGCGAGTAGGTGGGAAAATCAGGCGGCACGCAACTGCTCGTGGACACAGGCCGCCAGCGTCCAGCAATTTTCGAGGTTCTCCGGCGTCAGCAAGCTTTCATCCACCCACACGCCTGTGCTCTCCTCGATCGCGAGCATGAGCTGCGTCACGGTCAGAGATTCGAGCCCGGCGGCCACCAGGTTGGACTGCGGCGTGAAATCGTCGCTCACGCGCAGCAGTCCGCCGCGCAGAATCTCGAAGATGCGCTGGGTGAGCGCCTCCAACGTCCACTGCGTCATGGTGTCGTTCCTCCTTCGCTGGCCACTTCAATACCGACGATGAGGCGGACGACAAAGAAGCTGGCTGTGGCACCCAAAATATGCCAAAGGAAGTGGGTTCCGGTCGGAAAAGAAGAGCACACTAGAGGATCGACTGTTCGACAAAAGATCGCGAGAGCGTAAAACACAAAAATGGGAACGGCACGCCATGCAATAGCACCGAAGCGTTTCGCAATCATTAAAACGATGAACCCAGAGAAAGCGAATGCGGCAGCATGACGAATTGAACCGTTTAAAAACTCCCGAGGCACAATAGCCGAAAGCAAGATTTCGAGGGTAACAAACCCAGTGACGACAATTGCGGCAGTGCGCTCAGTTCTGAAACATTGGCGGAGCAATAGAAAGATTGCCCAAAGAATGAATGTAAAAAGCGGCACTGCATCAATGACCAAGGTGTAGGGATTTCGGATCGTGTGATAGAGCGCGCTGCCGATCGCAACAATCATCAGCATCCAAGGTAAGGCCCGTGTTCCACGACTCACTTTCGTGTGTTTTTGAATTTCACGGAGCGCCAACAGACCAGCGATCAAGGATGCAGCATTGCTAATCGCGTTCACCGGCTCGGCGAACACGCCGGGACCTTGGCGCTCGCAATAATTCGTCTGAAGTAGAGAGAGCTGTGCGTACAGGTTCATTTTGGAGCTCCACCGAGTGGACGGCACACGCGGCTGCACCGCGAGTGCTGATCGCGAACGCAACGGTATCCGAGTCCCAATGTCGAGAGTCGGGACAGTACCAAATCCTCCTGCGCGGAGATCGAGCTCGTTTTCAAGAAGGATTTAGCGCTACGCTCCGGGCCATGCGTTTTCACGAGGAGGCCAGCCGCGAGCACTACGACGTCGTGGTCGTGGGCGGCGGTCTGGGCGGCTTGTCAGCGGCCGCGCTGCTCGCCCGCGCCGGCCAGAATGTCCTGGTCGTGGAACGCCACGATCGCCCCGGCGGTTACGCTCACGCCTTCCGCCGCCGGCGCTACCACTTCGATTCCGCGGTGCACCTGGTCGGAGGCTGTGAGCCCGTGCCCTTCGGCGAGCGCGGGCTCATCGATCGCCTGCTCGTGGCTCTCGGAGTCCGCAATCGCTGCGAATTTTTGCGCGTCGATCCCTGTTACGCTGCGCATTACGACGATTTCTCGCTGCGCGCACCGCTCGGGATCGACGAGTTTGTGCGCGCCCACGTCGAGGCTTTTCCGCACCAAACCAAAGGTCTTCAAGATTTTGTCCAGACCTGCCTCGCCCTGCGCGACGAAAGTGCGCGCGTCAGCGGAGCAAACACCGCGGTTACGGGACAGCGTGTCGCCGAGCGTTTTCCCACTTTGTTCCGCTACCGCCGCGCCACGTTGGCCGATGTGCTGGAGGTGACGGTTCCCGACCGCCGCCTGCGGGCCGTACTCGCGACGCTGTGGCCTTACCTAGGGCTGCCACCCTCCCGTGTTTCCTTTCTCTACTTCGCCACCATGCTCATGAGCTACATCGCCGACGGCGCTTTCTATTGCCGCGGCACTTTTCAACGCTTCGCCGAAGCTCTGGCGAGCGCGCTCAAACAAGCGGGTGGAGAGCTCTTGTTGCGCAGTCCGGTGCGCCGCATTGTCGCCGCAGACGGCCGCGCGCGAGGCGTCGTGCTGGAGAACGGACAGCACATCGCGGCGCCGGTGGTCATCTCGAACGCCGATGCGAGTCAGACACTGTGCGAGCTGGTCGGGCGTGAACATTTTCCACCGCGCTATCTGCGCAAATTAAAACTGCGCCCTTCGGTATCAGCCTTCGTGGTTTACACGGCTGTTGACGCAGATTTAAAGCGAGGCGATCTCGAGCATGAAACCTTCGTGTATCCAAACTTTGATCACGAGGCCGCTTACGCGGGTGTGCTGGCCGGCGAGCCGACCTGGCTCAGCATGACTCATCCCAGCGCGCTCGACTCTTCTCTGGCGCCTCCCGGCCAGCAGCTTGTAATTCTGACGACCTTGGTGGCGGCGAAGGCGCAGGCGGATTGGCGCGCCACAAAGGCTGACTTCTCGGCGCGCTTGCTCGAGTTGGCGGAGCGGCGGCTTCCCGGTTTGCACGCCCAGTTGCGTTTTTCCGAAGCGGGAACGCCGCGCACCTTGGAGCGCTACACGCGGAACGAGGACGGCGCCCTCTACGGCTGGGAGCTGGCACCAGACCAGATCGGTCCCGGGCGGTTCGGCAATGCCACGCCCGTCGCGGGTCTGTATTTGGCCGGTCACTGGGCCGAACCCGGCGGCGGCGTGTACGGCGTGCTGCGTTCAGGAATCGCCGCCGCGCGCTTGGTTCTGGGCCTCGCGAGCGACGAGCAGCTCTGGTCACACCTCGCGCGAGAAGTCACCTGAGCGTCGTATGCCACTCAGGCCTCAAGAGCGTGATACGGTTGCTGCGTGCGCATCGTCTCACTCGTTCCGAGCGTCACGGAATCGCTCTTTGTACTGGGCTTGGGGGAACGCGTGGTGGGCGTGACGGACTTCTGCATTCATCCCACCCAGGCGGTGGCCGCGCTGCCCAAGTTGGGTGGAACCAAAAATCCGGATATCGAAAAACTCGCTGCGCTGCATCCGGATCTCGTCATCGCCAATCAAGAGGAAAATACGCGCCGCGTGGTCGAACGCCTGCGCGGCCTCGGCATTGAAGTATGGGTGACTTATCCGCGCCGCGTCCGGGAAGCCGCCGCGCTGCTGCGCGAACTCTGGAAACTGGGTGGCAGCCCGGAAACTTTGACTGCGGTCATCGAGCCGGTGGAGCGCGCCGTGGCCGAGGCGGAGCGCCGGCGTTCCAACCGCCCCACACGCTTTTTCTGCGCGATTTGGAAGGACCCGTGGATGACCGCCGGCCGCGACACCTACATCCACGATCTTCTGACCCTGTGCGGCGGCGAGAACATTTTCGCCGCGCACAGCGAGCGCCGCTATCCACGCGTGACGTTGTCGGAGGTAGAGGCCGCTGCACCGGAGGTGATCCTGCTCCCCGATGAGCCCTACTGCTTTAAAGAGGAGGACGCCCAGGTCTTGGCGGAGCTGGCGATTCCGGCCGCGCGCTCGGACCGCATTCACTGTGTCGACGGCAGTCTGGTTTCCTGGCACGGGCCGCGTCTGCTCGCCGCTCTGCCCTTTCTGCAGGCCTTGTTCGCAGAGGAGCCGAGCCGACCTTCCTCACCAAGCGCTGCTGCGGCCTCGCAACGCACCCCGGTGAAGAAGACGAGCTAAGTTCTTGCGACAAATGATCGACGCCGACCCCGCGGGCGTGATACCGTTGCAGCAACCGATAACGCCCCCGGCGAGGGAGATTCAGAGCATGCGCGAACGCAATCAACCGACGTACCGATCTTGGTGGGCCTGGGCCGTCTGCGGCCTTGCGCTCGCTGCGCTGCCATTGGCAGCGCAGGCTGCTGAACTCAAAGACGCTCGCATCGGAGCGCACGAGGGGGTAACCCGCATCGTCTTTGAGTTGGACAGCCTGCCCAAGTACAGCATCCGCCGTCTGGAGTTACCCGGCGGCCGCCAGCAAGTGGAAATCCGCTTCGATGCCGAGACCACCCATCGCGTTATGGCGGTGAGCAGTCCCTTCGTCGGCACAGTCCGCGTGCGTAAAGATCAAGGGGCGGGAGGCGCGCTGGCGCGCATCGATCTCCTCCACAGCGAGCTCAACGTCAGCGAGAGTGCCCTCGACAAGCCGCCACGCATCGTGATTGACGTGTTTCCTAAGGGCGGCACGCTCCCGGCGTGGGCTCACCTTCCCAAATCGCACGCGCTCACCATGGTGGAATCGGTTTCTGAACCAGAAGTCACGTTGCCGGCGCTCGCTGAGGAAGAGTTGAATCGCCCGCTGGCGGAACAGACGGTGAGTTCCGAGGAGACTACTGAACCATCCGAGTCCGAGGCTACTGAAGGAGAAACCACTGCGGGAACGGAAGCGGCCGAAGTCGCCGAGCCACCCGGTACCTTCGGTGAGGAAGCGGGTGAGGACGAAGGTTTCGGTGATGCAACAGAGAGCACCGAAGCCCCCGCCGAGGAACTGGGTGCCACCGACGCGCAGGAGAAAGAGAGCGCAGCGCGCGACGTCGCGGCGCCCTCCGGAGAAACTTCTGCACAGGGGCCTCTGGGTTTTCCGCTGTCTGGACGGGTAGTTGCCGTCGGCGTGTTGGTGGTAGCGCTGTTTTTCATTTGGCTGCGCGCTGCACGGCGAACGCGACAGCGCCGGTCGCTCTTCTCCGAGGTCAGTTCAAGATCAGAGGCCATCGACCTGAGTTTGCCCCTCAAGGAATCGGAAGAGGAGATCCAGCACGCGGAATTCGTCGGTGAGAAATTCTCCTCCGAAGAAGAAGAGTTTCTGCAGAACTTGGAGAGCGAGCCCGAGGTGGTTGCGGAAGAACCGCGGATTGCCGACGTGGGGATCAAAACCGGGAGCTCCCTACTCGAAGAAGCAGCCATTCTTCCCGAAAGAGAGCGGGAGAGCTTCTTTTCGCCCGACGGAATGGAGAGCCGCTCGCCGGAGCGCAGTGAACCGAGGGCGGCAATGGGATTCGGGAGCGAGTCCGGCGACCGCAGCGCCGTCGAACAACGCATCCGAGAGCTTGAACAGAAATTGAGCAGTTGCGCGGCTCGCCTGGAACAGGCGGAGAGCCGCTTGGCGGAGGTCAACGCGGAGCGCGCACGGCTCCAGCAGCAACTTTTGTCGCACACCGATGAATTGCGCGTACAGCGCGCGGCGATCGCCCGTACCCAGCGGGCGGTCCGGCGCCTGCTGCGCCCCGGCGAGGCGGGCGATGCCTTTGCGTCCGGGATCACGCCTCCGGGTGGGGAATAGCTCGAGCAACTTCCCGGAATTTGAGCGGAAATTCCGGTTCAGGCGAGGGCAGGAAGGCCTTCGCCTGAACCGGAGAAAAGCGGCCTGGAATTCCCGGTCGCCCACTGCCCAACTTTCCCTGAAAATCCGTTAAAGAACCCCCTCTTCCTGCCGATAACCGGGAATGCATTCTCACGGGAATCCCGCACTGCGCGCGCGGGAAACACACGCAAAGGGGGAAAGCATGCAGACCACAGTTCTTTTGGCCGACGATCACCGGATCGTTCGCGAGGGCCTCCGGCGCCTGCTCGAGAGCCGCCAAGATATTTCGGTGATCGGCGAAGCTAGCGACGGCGAAGAAGCGGTACAGATGGCAGCGGAGAAGCATCCCGACGTCATCCTGATGGATATTTCCATGCCTCGACTTTCAGGAATCGACGCCACGCGGCGCATCTGCAAGGGTGAGGCGGCCGAAGCTACGAACGGCGCGTCCAAGCACAGCAAAATTCTGATCCTCTCGATGCACGAGAGCCAGACTTATGTGGAAGAGGTGCTGCGCGCGGGAGCCTGCGGCTACGTACTCAAGGATTCCGCTCCAAGCGATCTGTTCGCCGCTATCGATGCGGTTCGTTCGGGCGATTCCTATCTTTCACCGTCGGTCACGCAGCGCGTGGTGAACGCCATCGCGCGCCCGGGCGACCGACCTTCCTTGGCCGTTTCTTCGCTCACTGAGCGGGAGCGCCAGGTGCTCGAGTTGATCGCCGAGGGGCTTTCCAGCAAGGAGATCGCCACACAGCTCGGCGTCTCGCTGAAGACGGTAGAATCGCATCGCGCCAACTTGATGGATAAGTTGGATATCCACAAAGTGTCCGGCTTGGTGCGCTTCGCTATTCGCGCGGGGTTGGTCGCGCCCTAACCCGAAAACGGAGCATGGGATAAAACGGTCCCGAGCTGAGCGGAAGGCGGTTCGGAAAGCCCGTCTTGCACACGGCTCCCGCGCGACACCTGCGGGGAAAGCACGGGAGAAATCGTCTGCTTTCCCGACCTGCTGGATGCCGTCAGGCCTTCACCGCCGAAGGCGAGAAGTTGTCGGCGGCCGGACGTCGGTCGGTGTACTCTAGGAAGGCCTCTCGCGAGGCGAAATCTGATTATCACTCCACAGGTAACGCTGATTTTATGTACACCTCATTTTACGGACTCCGAGAAAAACCGTTTTCGCTCACGCCGGATCCCGCCTACCTGTACCTGGCTGAGTCCCACCGCGAGGCTTTGGCTCATCTGCTTTACGGGCTGGAGCAGGGTGAAGGTTTCATCTGCATTACCGGCGAGGTCGGGACGGGCAAAACGACCATTTGCCGCACCCTGCTGCAGCGGCTCTCTTCCGACACGGAAGTCGCCTTCATTTTCAATCCCGAGCTTTCAGCCCACGAATTGCTCGAGGTCATCAACACAGAACTCGGCCTCTCAGTGGAAGGACTCACACGACGAGAACTGGTGGAGCAGTTGAATCGCTTTTTGCTCGAAAGGCGCCGCGAGCGGCGCCGGGTCCTTTTGATCATCGACGAAGCACAGAATCTGCCCGCCCAGACGCTCGAGCAGATCCGGTTGCTCTCCAACCTCGAGACCGAAACCACGAAATTGATCCAAATCTTGCTCTTGGGGCAGCCTGAGCTCGACGAAAAACTCGAGCGGCCGGAGCTGCGCCAACTCAAGCAGCGCATCACAGTGCGCTGGCGCCTCAATCCCCTTGCTCTCCGCGAGAGCAAGGAGTACGTGCGCCACCGCCTGCGCATCGCGGCGGGCGCCGAGCGCGATCTCTTTACCGATGCTTCCCTGCGCGAGATCCACAACATCGCGGGCGGCATTCCGCGGCTCATCAACGTGATCTGTGATCGGGCGCTGCTGGCGGGTTACGCTTCGCAGTCGCGCAGCATCGGTCTGCCGCTGGTGTCGTGGGTGAGCCGGGAAGTCCGCGGGCCGTCGCGTGCCGTGCAAAAATTGCTGAGCGTCGGGCGGGTGCTTCGGCCGCCTCTTCTTCTCCGGCGCGCAGCGCCAATGCTGTTGCTGCTCGCCGGGGTAGCCCTCGGCCTCGCGCTTTTCTTTCCCCGCGCTGCAACAGACTCGCCGTCCAGAAAAGTTGTGGCGACGGAAGCCTCACCGGCGCAGTCCACCGCCGAGGCCTTGCCCGCGGTCGCAACACCGGCTCCGCAACCGGAATCCGCTCCCGCGCGGCCGATCGCTTCGACGACCTCTCCTCCTCTCCACGATGCAGCGCGCCCTCCACGGACAACAGCGACGGCGGAACTGCGCACGCTCGCCGACCTTGACCAAAGCATGCAGGCGTTGAACCCGCCGCGCTCACTGGAACGGGCGGTGAATGCCGTGTTGGATACCTGGGGTTTAGCGCATGTAGAGGAAGCGATTCCCAACTTCTCCGCCGCGGAGGCCGCCCTGCGGGAGCGCGACCTCTCGGTCATGCGCGTCGGATTATCCGACTTAAGCCTGCTGCGCGCTTTGAACCATCCGGTCATTGTTCCGGTGGCGGTAGCGCCGGCCGGCCATCGTTACGTGGCCGTCGCCTCTCTGAATCCGGATCGAGTGTCCCTGGCCGGGGTTGGAAACGAAACCTCCTTTCTGCTCCCCGCCGCGGATTTTGTGAGCCGCGTACTGGGAGAAGCCTTCGTGGTATGGCGAGATTTCGAAGCGCTGCCGCACTTGATTCAACCGGGAGAACAGGGCGGCGCCGTGATGTGGTTGCAGCAGCGTTTGCACGATCTCGGCCATTACGCCAATCCGCCTTCCGGTGTTTTCGATGCGACGACCGTCAAAGCCGTGCGGGATTTTCAGCGCGACCATCGACTTACAATCGACGGTGCCGTGGGTCCCCTCACCAAAATGGCCCTCTACGGTGAGTTGCGCGAGTATGCGGTCCCTCGTTTGCGCGACCTGGGAGATTGGGGATGAGCACGATTCTGAAAGCTTTGCGGCGGGTCGAAAAAGACCGCGTTCACACCCAGGATATTCCCTTGCGGGAGGCGGTTGTCGCCGCCACCGTCGGGCGGCCACTCCGCCAGCGACATTGGTGGCGCAAGGCCCTCGCTTTCGGCCTGAGCGCCGGAGTGCTCATCGCCTTCTTTGTTTTGGGCTGGCTGCGAGGCGAAGATGCGCCCGTGCCGGAACTGCCGCGCGACTGGGCTTCGCGCCCGTCGGAGGTCGATCCGGTACCGGTCGCGGAACAGCATCCGGTGGAGCCCACGCTTGCGCTGGCCGCGCCGGAGGTTTCCGCTTCACCGCCGGAACTCGCCGCACCGCTCGCTGAACCCGCACAGCCGGTAGCGATGGAAGTTGCAATGGAAGCGATTGCGGCACCTACCGCGGATCCCGTGGTTGCGACGGGAACGGCGGAAATCGTCGTCGCACCGACGGCCCCGCCGCTGAATGCCGCCCCGCCAACTGCTCCGCAAGCAACTCCGCCGCCAACAACAGAGCCGAATCCCGGCGCGGAAGCTCCCGCAGCAAGTGCTCCGCAGCAAACCGCCGCCGAGCCAGCGATCGCGGAAGCCGCTGCAACTCCTACCCCCATCGTAGAAAAGCGAGAGGTGCCGACTCCCTCTAGTGCGCAGGAACAGGCCACCTCTCCCGCCGCTGCGCCCGTGCCACCAGCGACTGCAACGTCCACCGCGGCAAAGCAGGTAGCTGCGGCGCCTGCGGCAGAGAAGCCGAAGTCCACCGCTCCTACAGCGAAGCCGGCGCCGTCTAAATCATCCACTCTCCCTGCCGTCGCGGCAGCCGCGGGGCCAAACTTGCTGGTGGAGCGCACGATTTGGCATCCCCTGCCGGAAAAGCGCACCGCTTTCTTGGCTCTCGAGGGCGGCAGCACGATTCGGGTGGTGGAAGGCGAAGAACTCGGCGACTACACGGTCGACAAGATCGGTCCCTCCACGGTTACCTTTCTGCGCGACGGGCAATCCTACATCCGACGCATCGGCGTGCGTTAATCGCACCGATTGTACGCGGCGGTGTGCGCATGACCTCATCTCACATCCAGCGTGGTTGGACAGCAGCTCCTCGAGCTGGGTTAACGATGAAGCCTTCGCGCCAATGGCCACCGAGTTCAAACGGCGGAACTCCCACAACAGTGACGGCACAATCGGCGTGTGCCCTTCGATCGCGATTCCGGCAAGGCCTGCCACGAGAGCTTGTAGCTCGTCGTGGCTGAGATCTCCCGTGCCTTCGACAGAGATTGGAAAGAGGCAGCTGAGTTCCGCGAGCTTCGCCTGCACTGTGCCGGCGGGCGTGTTGGCCTTTCCGGGCAGCGGCTTGAGGCCGAGGGAACGCCAAGCAGAGGTTGGAAAGGACTCAAGCGCGAAGCAGGTGGCGGAACGAAGCGTCGATTCGTCGGCCAGCCTTGCCCAGCCAAACTCTGCCAGCTCGTCGAACAGTTCGATTGCAAACGCGATGAACGGAGCATAGTTGGCGGGCTTGGTAAAGCCCGGCAGACCCGTCTTGCCCTGAGTGGCAAGCCGGTGTTCGCAGACTCGAGAATGCAGCAGCCCGTTCTTGGGTGCCTTCCATGCCTGCGGCCCATCTATGAGAAGGAGCCGCACACCCATCTGCTCGGCGAGATCGGCGATCGCGGCCGCGAGCTCGCTCGGGATGGGCCTGCCGGTCAGTCCGAGCGCGAGTAGGCGGATAGGAGCAACCTCGATCCGCTTCTCGGCGATGCGCAAAGAGCACACACCCACGTCCGAGTATCGCTTATGCGCGAGATCGACTGATAGAACGGTCAATGACCGATCCTCTTGCTGCTGTCCAACAGATATTCAACCGCAATCCGCGTCTTATTTTGCACCGGGCTAAGACAGCGGCGCAACCGCGCCGCAGCGATCGCCCGTTAGGCTTTGCAGTCTATCTCTTCGATCCGCATGGATAGACTGCGGGAGCTTCGAATCTCACAGTGTACACCTGGAGCAAATTCAGGAATTGAAGTCACAAGATTTACGCCGCGACTGTCCCAAACACAACCTGCAAATGCTTATCGGGAGTCGTTTAGCCGACCTGATTAAAATCGCGCTATTGGGCGACCTTCCCGTGGATAGCCGTCTCAGGTTCCAACCATCTGCCAGCGCTTCGCTCTCGCGCACATCGCCTGCTCGTGAGCTGGCCAGTCGTGCAGCGTGGCAGGATCAAAATCTGCGCCGTTTGGCCATACCAGAGTATGCACCTCCGAATCAATCGAAACCTGGTTGAAAAGATCGAGATCCCTGAGCGGTGCATACAACTCACCGGCAAGGACGGGCTGAAAATCGATTGTTCTCGTCACTCCGTCGTTGAAACGCAAGCAAAGCGTGTAAGGGGCGACGACCTCGCACTCGATGACTTTGTAAATCGGATGGCTCATGCGTCTATTTTAGCGGCTCTATTGGCTGCGGGGTTCTCCCTTGCTGTAGGGTATCCCAATCCGTCGACAACTCCCGCTGATGCAATTCAGCCCAGGCTTCGACTAAACGCCTCTGTCGTCTCGGCAACGATCCCGCGATAAGTTCCACAGGATCGATACTAAAAATCCCGACCTCCTCTTGGTAGTAAGCATGAAAGTGCGGCGTGTGGTGCTGCGCACCAATTTCTGAGAACATTCGAATAATAATGCCGAAGAAGCGACTGAGTTCAGGCACAAACGCATTTTACATTTTGGATGGGGGTACGACCACTCGGAGTCCGGCTCGAAGACGTGTGAACAAGTTTTCACACAAACTCGTTTCAAAAACAGTTGCTGACGAGCCGCGAGCGGAGGCTCGCGGCTCCAATGACATCCACTCAAAAGCGCAGAGGACCCGCAGGAAATAATCTCGCAAAATCTCAAAACAGATAAGCGGCCGATTGCCGCGCCATGTCGAGGAAGCGCAGCGTCTCGAAAAAGGGATCGTGGTTGGGGAAGAGGCCCAGCGCCAACACGAGCGCTGCGCACAGAGAGAGCACGACGAATTCGCTGGTGGAGAGATCAAAGCGCGGCGCAGCGGTTTCGCTGGGATCGCGCATCCACATTGCCACGGGCACGCGCAGGTAGTAATACACCGAAACCAAACTCGTGAGTACGGCGATCACCGCCAGCACGACGTGCCCTTCCTTCACCGCCGGCGCGAAGAGCATGAACTTCGCCACGAAACCGGCGGTGCCCGGGATGCCGGCCAAGGCCACGAGAAAGAGCGTCATCAAGACCGCGAGCCCCGGGCGCGTGCGCGCGAGCCCCGCGAAATCGTCGATGTTCTCGCAGTCGCGGCCCTGGTGCGCCAAAGCGATCATGACGCCGAAGGCGCCCGTATTCATGAAGACGTAGACCGCGAGGTAGAAAAGGATCCCCGCGTAACTCTCCTGAGTTCCCGTCACGACACCGATCAAGAGATAACCGGCGTGGGCGATGCTCGAATAGGCCAGCAGCCGCTTGACGTTTTGTTGAATCACCGCCATGACGTTGCCGACGAGCATCGTGAGCACCGCCAACACCCACACCACGTGGACGAACTCCGGCTCCAAGTCTCCAAGCGCTCCGCGCAAAAAACGCAAAAGCGCCGCGAAGGCCGCCACTTTTACAGCAACGGACATGTAGGCGGTCACGGAAGTCGGCGCTCCTTCGTAGACATCCGGGGCCCAGGCATGGAAGGGAACGGCGGCGATCTTAAACGCAAAGCCCGCGAAGACAAGCGCACACCCGATGAGCGCGAGCGGATTTTCAAAATCGAGCACGCGCTGCAGGCCCTCGAAATCTGTGTGCCCCGTCGCACCGTAGAGCAGCGCCACGCCATAGAGCAGCAGCGCGCTGGCGAAGGAACCGATCAAGAAATATTTGAGAGCGGATTCATTGCTGCGCAGCTTGCGCCGGTCGAAGCCGGCCAGAGCGTAGATGGGCAGGCTCATGAGCTCGAGCCCCAGAAACACCGCCATGAAATCGATGGCGGACACCAAGAGAAACATGCCCGCCGTCGCCAACAGCAGCAGCGCGTAATACTCACCGTGGTTGATGCGCAGCTCGGCCAGGTACGTGATCGAGAGACCCGTCGCCAACAGAGACGCCACGCCGATCAATAGGATCGCGAAGTTGGAAAAGTGATCGAGGCGCAGCATGGGATTTCCGAGGTGAAAAACCTCGGACGAGCCAAACAAAAATCCCTGTCCCGCCGCCGCCACGGCCAAGATCAAGAAGAGCGCGGTGATGAAGGCCAGCATGGTGCCGACCCACGCCTCGCTGATGGGCCGGCCGAGAAATTGGCGCCGGCGCGAGAGCAAAACTTCTCCCAACAGCACACAAACAGCGCCGATCGCCGCAAATCCGATGGGGGCCAAGGCGGCCAGACGCAGATCCGGTGCCGGCATCAGCGCCCGTCCTCCGTCGGAATTTCAAAAAACTCCGATGTCGAAGTCGGCCCGCGAAGATCCGCGGCAGCAGTAGCACCGTGGTGAGAAATACGGGCTAGCCGCGCTGTCTCTACGCGCTCAAGAATGTCGACGATGGAAGCATCCAGTGTCCGGAGAAAAGTTCCCGGCGCGACACCGATCCAGAAGATTGGAATCAGCACGCTGAGCAGAACGGCCTTCTCACGCCAGTCGAGATCGCTGAGCCCTCGATTCTCCGACACCGTTATGGGTCCGAACATGACGCGCCGATACATCCACAGCATGTAGGCCGCCGCCAGCACGACACCGAAAGCGGCGGCCACCGCCAGGCCGGGCCGCACCGCGAAAGTTCCCAACAAGATCAAAAACTCTCCCACGAAACCGTTGAGCAACGGCAGGCCGATGCTCGACATCACCACGATCCCGAACAGCGCCGCGAATACAGGCATCGGCTTGGCCACGCCTCCGTAATCCGCGATAAGCCGCGTGTGTCTCCGCTCGTAGAGCATGCCGACCAAGAGAAACAACGCCCCGGTCGAAAGTCCGTGGTTCACCATCTGGAGCACGCTGCCCTTCACGCCCTCGAGATTCATGGCAAACATGCCGAGCATCACGAAACCCAGGTGCGCGACGGAGGAATATGCGACGAGTTTCTTGATATCCGCTTGCACCATGGCCACCAGCGAACCGTAGAGAATGCCGATCAAGGCCAGGGCGAAGAAGAGCGGCGCGTAGTCGATGGCGGCCGCGGGAAACAGCGGCAGGGCGAAGCGCAGAAAACCGTAAGTCCCGAGTTTCAACAAGACGCCGGCTAGAATCACAGAGCCCGCCGTCGGCGCCTCCACGTGGGCGTCAGGCAACCAGGTGTGAAAGGGCACGAGCGGAACCTTGATGCCGAAAGCGAGCGCAAAAGCCAGGAACAAAAAGCCCTGCGTCTTCCACCAAGCGGCCTCACCCGCGACGGGGACCACCGTATCGAGAAGCGCTGCGCCCGCCGCGCCAGCAGAGGTCGCAAAATCGAAGTTGAGCCGGCCGAACTGTTCGTAGTGGAGGTAATAGAGCACGAGCATGGCGACGAGCATGAGCAGCGATCCAAACATCGTGAACAGGAAAAACTTGATGGCGGCGTACACCCGCCGCGGCCCGCCCCAGATCCCGATGATGAAATACATCGGGATCAGCATGACTTCCCAGAAGAGGTAGAACTGGAAGAGGTTCAGGGAAACGAAGGCGCCCAGCATACCCGTTTCGAGCGCGAGCATGAAGAAGACGAAGCTGCGCACGGATTTGCTGATGTCCTTCCAGGACGCCAAGAACACGATGGGCATTAGAAAGGTCGTGAGCACAACCATGAGCAAGCTGATGCCGTCGATGCCAACGAAATAGTGGATTCCAAATTCCGGGATCCAAGCGGAATATTCGACGAACTGGAATCCGGTGTGGGTCGGATCGAAGCGCGCGTAAAGAGAAAGCGACAGCAAGAAGGTGAGGGTGCTGCTCGCGACGGCGAAAGCGCGCCACGCGCTCTCGGACAACATGCGGTAGAAGCAAAGCAGGACGAGCGCCGTCAGCAGCGGCAGGAAGGTGATCAGCGACAGCAGATTTTGATCGACGAGCGACATGGAACCTTTCTACCGCAACCAGTAGGCCGCGATCGCAAACGTGCCGACGGCGATCAGGAAGAGGTAGCTCTGCGTCAAACCGCCGTGCAGGCGCCGCAAGACCTGCGTCGCGAACAACACGACCGCCCGCGCCGAACCGCCCACCGCTCCGCGGTCGATGACGCTGGTATCGATCGCGCGGAAGAGGACGCGGTCGGACAGCACGACGAGCGGCTTCACGACGGCGGCATCGTAGATTTCGTCCACGTAGTACTTGTTCACGAGCACGCGATAAACCCCGCGCAGTGAGTGAGCCAACTTCTCGGGCCACTCCGGCTGCAAGGCGTAGAAGCACCACGCCAGCGCGGCTCCAGCAGCCGCTACTGCGACAGCCAACGCAGCCAAGCCGTATTCAGCAGCGTGTGAGAGCGCGTGTGCTTCCGCCTCGGGCAAAAGCGGCGCCAGAAAGCGCGCCAGACTGTTGGAATGTTCGATGCCGATCAGGTCACCCCACACCTGCGGCAAACCAAATACACCGCCCACCAGCGAGAGAAAAGCGAGCACATAGAGTGGAACCAACACCGTCTGCGCCGGCTCGTGGACGTGACTGCGCAGATCTTCGGGAACCCGGCTCTTGCCGGAGAAGGTGAGCAAGTACAACCGCAACATATAGAAGGCCGTCAGACCCGCCGTTAACAAACCGATGGCATAGAGCACACCATGCCCGGGCAGCGCTGCACTCCACGCGGCGACCAGAATTTCATCCTTGGAGAAAAAGCCCGAGAAAAACGGCGTGCCGATGATCGCCAACACGCCGAAGAGAAACGCTATGTGCGTCTTGGGGATGAACCAGCGCAGGCCTCCCATTTTGCGCAGGTCCTGTTCGTGGTGAAGAGCCAGAATGACCGCGCCCGCGCCCAAGAATAAAAGGGCCTTGAAGAAGGCGTGCGTGCCGAGATGAAAGATGGCCGCGCTGTAACCCCCGCAACCCGCGGCCAAGAACATGTAACCGAGCTGGCTCACGGTGGAGTAGGCGAGCACCTTCTTGATATCCGTTTGAGTGACGGCGATCGTGGCCGCGAACAGCGCCGTCACGGCCCCCGTCCACGCCACCACCGCTGAAGCACCCGGCGCCTCGGCGTAGAGAAAGCCCATGCGACAAACCAAATAGACGCCGGCGGTCACCATGGTGGCCGCGTGGATCAGAGCCGAAACCGGCGTCGGACCTGCCATGGCATCGGGCAGCCACACATAAAGTGGAAGCTGGGCGGATTTTCCGCAGGCCCCAATGAAGAGGCATAGACCGATCAGCGTGGCGAGACGCCACTCTTCTGGTCCCGGCAACCAGGCCGGCACCGACACGGTACGCGCCGCGATGTGTTCAAAGTGCTCAGCGATATCGGCGAAAGAAATGCTGGGAACACCAGCATCCGCCAGCGTCCAGAAGATCAGCAGAATACCGACCAAAAAGCCGAAATCGCCGATGCGATTCACGATGAAGGCCTTGCTGCCGCAGTAGGCGTTCCAGCGATCGCTGTACCAAAAACCGATCAGGAGATAAGAGCACAGGCCGACGCCTTCCCAGCCAACGAAGAGCAGGAGCAGGTTGTCGCCCAGGACAAGGACGAGCATCGAAAATGTAAACAGATTCAAGTAACAGAAGAAGCGTTGGAAACCCTTGTCCTCGCGGTGGTCGTCGTCCATGTAGCCGATGGAGTAGACGTGGATGAGCGAACCCACACCGGTCACCACCAGACACATCACCGCCGAGAGCGAATCGAAGCGGAAGGCGGCCTCGGCATAAAAAGATCCCGCGCTGATCCAGGTATAGAGATTATCGACCAAGGCCTTGTTCCCTGATGGCAATCCGAGCAGCCGCACCGTGGCCAACAGCGAGAGCAGAAAGGCGGCGATCACGGAGCCGCAAGAGAGCGCGATCACCACTTGGCGCGATGCACTGCGGCGCAACACCGCCAACATGAGACCGTGCACCGCCGCCGCCAGGAGCGGCAGCAGCGGAATCCAGCGCAAAAGAGCGGTTTCGCTTACGCCATCTACCATTTGAGTAGGCTCACGTCTTCGACGTTGGCGGAGTCGCGGTTGCGGAAGAGCGCGATCACGATGCCGAGGCCCACGGCCACTTCCGCCGCCGCCACGACGATCACCATCAACACGAAAATCTGTCCATCGACTTGCCCCCGGGCCCGCGCAAAAGCAACGAAGGTCAGATTGGCTGCGTTCAACATCAGTTCGATCGACATCAAGATGACGACGAGATTGCGGCGCAACAGCACGCCCAGCACACCGATGCCGAAAAGCAGGGCGGAGAGTCCGAGCACGTGTTCCAAGGGTACCGGCATCAATCGAGCTTCCGTTTGGCTAAGACCACCGCCGCCACGATGGCCGCCAACAACAAAAGCGACGTCACCTCAAAGGGCAGGACGAAATCGCCAAAGAGCGCCAAGCCCACGGCGCGCAGGCCGCCGAAATCCGGGGGTAGCTCCGCAACCTCGGGCAAGTATCCGGGCAGGCGCCTGCACAAACCCCACACCGCGGCCACTACTAACAATGCGCCGAGCAGTTTGCTGACGCGTTGGCGCGCCGGAACGAAAGCGTCGTGACGCAGGTTGAGCAGCATGACGACGAAGAGAAACAGCACCACGACGGCACCGGCATAGACCAGGATCTGAATCACGGCGACGAGATGAGCCTCGAGCAGCACGTAAATACCGGCGAGGGCGAGCATCGTGACGACCAGACTCATGGCGGCGGCGACGGTGTTGCGGAGATTCAACACCATGGCCAGAGCCGAGATCACGGCGAGCGCCGCGAAGCCATAGAAAAACGCTGCCGTCACGCCCGCTCCAGTCCAAGCAAAACCAAGCCCGTCACCAAAATGTTGATCAGCGAGAGCGGGAGCATCATCTTCCAGCACAGGTCCATGACTTGGTCGTAGCGGAAACGCGGCAGCGTCCAACGCAGCGCCATCTGTAGATAGATCACGGCAGCCACCTTGGTGAAAAAGCACAGTACGTGGGCCGCCATGCACAGCAGCGTGGCCAGTCCCACCCCAAAAACACCGCCCACCGACGTGATAAAGGTCTGCTGCGGCAACCAGGGCAGCGCCCAGCCACCTAGGAAGATCGCCGTCACCAGGCCCGCGATGACTACGATTTCGATGAACTCGGACATGTAGAAAAGCCCGAAGCGCATGCCCGAATATTCCGTGTGATAGCCGGCGATGATTTCGGATTCTCCTTCCGGTTGATCGAAGGGTGGGCGCTTGTTTTCCGCCATCACGGCGGCCAAAAACAGGATGAAGCTGAGCGGCTGCAGAAAAATTCCCCACTTCGGGAGCGCGAGCCACGAGAGCAGCGCCGGCAGCTCCTCCACCCAACCGAAAACCTCTAAAAAGCCCAACAAACGGAAAGTGGCGTCTTGCGCGACGGCCATATCGGAAAGTCGCAGTGTCTGAAAGCACATGAAGACACCGACGACCGACAAGCCCATGGTGACTTCGTAGGAAATCATCTGGGCGGAAGCGCGCAGGCTGCCGAGCAGCGCCCAGTTATTGTTGCTGGCCCACCCGGCGATGACCGTGCCGTACGTCGCGAGTGAGCCGATCGCGAATACGTAGAGCAATCCCCAGTCCAGATCGGCGACGATCAGCGAAAGCGACGTGTCGCCGAACTGATAGGTGCCACCGTAAGGAATCACGGCGAAAGCGATGATGGCGGGAATCACGGCGATCATGGGCGCCAACAGGTGCATGATCCGGTTCGCGCCCAACGGCACCACGTCTTCCTTGGAGAGCAGTTTGATTACATCGGCCAGCGGGTGAAACAGGCCGAGCAGCTTGATGCCGAAAATATCGGCGCGGTTGGCGCCGATGCGGTCCTGCATCACTGCGCTCTGTTTGCGCTCGACCCAAGTAATCACCGGCGCGAAGACCCCGACGAGCACCAAAATGATGAAGAGCGTCTTGGCGACGACGACAAAATCCATTTAGGAGATCGCATTCGCCAGCGGCAGGCCGGCGGCGGGGAGCGAAGCGAAATCGCATCTGGCGAAAGCAGACTCTTCGGACGCGAGAGCTCGCGAGATCGCCTGCACATCGTAACCTCCGCTGAAACCGGGAAATCCCATGGCAGTCGCCAAACGCGCCAGCACTTCTCCGTCGGCATAGGCCTCGAAGGGCGGCTCCACGCCCGCTACCAGGCGCTGCACTCGGCCGGCGTGATTCACGAGTGTCCCCGCTTTTTCCGCAGCGTGACGCACGGGCAGAACGACGTGGGCCGCGCGCTCGAGTTCCGAGCGGTGCGTGTCGAGCACGATCACGCTCTCCAACGCGGTCAGCGGTTCGGGAGATCCCAAATATTCCGGCGCGAGCACGTCGTGCCCCAGTGCGAGCAGCGCCCGCAGGCCGCCACCACGTAGACGCTCGAGTACCGGCCGCGCGTCACCGAAACCGAGAGCGCGCGCACCAGCGGCATTGGCAGCCTTCTCCTCCTTGACGAGGAGGGAATCCGCTTCACCGCGGCGCACGACGACGCCGGCGACATTGCTGCCCAAGGCCGCTAGGAAACGGCGCAAAACAAACAGATCTTCGTTGGTTGTGTGAGGCGAAATCAGTGCGCCGACCACGCCGGGTCCGCGTTCCTGCACGATTCGCTGCAGTCGCTGGGCGGCATTCTGCAGCGCGGCGTCGTAGGAAGCGATTTCGAGTACGCCGAGCTCACCGCGAACCAACGGGTGCTGTAAACGGTCCTGGGCACCGATGGCTTTGTAAGACAGGCGCCCTTCGTCGCAGATCCAGGTCTCGTTTACTGCTTCGTTGCGGCGCGGAACAAAGCGGTAAACGCGGTTGTTGGCCACACCCATGTGGATGTTGCAGCCGTTGGCGCAGCCGGTGCACACACTCGGCACATCGTTCAGAAACCATACGCGGATTTTGAAGCGGAAGTCTTTCGTGGTCAGTGCGCCGACCGGGCAGATGTCCGCCACGTTCATCGAGTAAGCATTGTCGAGCGGCGTATCTGGAAAAGTTTCGATCACCGAGCGATCGCCGCGCGTAAAAACCCCCAGTTCACCGGTGCCGGGCACCTCGCGGCAAAAGCGCACGCAGCGGCGGCAGAGAATGCAGCGCTCCTGATCAAAGACGATGGTGGGACCGAGATCGACGTTCTTTTTGAGCGCGCGACGCGGCTCGCGCGTGCGCGCGTGAGGTACGCCGTACTCGAAGGCGTAATCCTGAAGCTTGCACTCGCCCGCCTGGTCACAAATCGGACAATCGAGCGGATGATTGACGAGCAGGAGCTCCATCACACCAGCGCGGGCGTCCTGCACACGCTGGCTCCGCGTGTGCACCACCATGCCGTCCTGTACCGGTGTGTTGCAGGCGATCTGAAGTTTGGGAACACCTTCGATCTCGACCTGACACAGGCGGCAGGAACCATCGATCGAAAGCTTGGGATGCCAGCAATAGTGCGGAACATCGACGCCGCTCATCAGCACGCCGATGTCATCCAAGGCCTGCAGCAGCGTGCGGCCGGCCGGAACTTCGTATTCAGTTGCGTCGACGCGGATTTTCGGCATTTACAGCTCAAAACTCTCGGGGAAAGGACACTTGCGCTGCTCGATGTGCGCTTCAAAGTCGCTTCGAAAATGCCGCAGCAGGCCCTGGACGGGCCAAGCGGCCGCATCCGAAAAGGCACAGATCGTCTGCCCTTCCATTTTGCGGGCGATATCCAGCAAGACGTCCAGGTCTTCGCGCGCACCGGCTCCGCGCTCGATACGCTGCATGAGCTTGTGGAGCCAACCCGTGCCTTCGCGACACTGCGTGCACTGGCCGCAAGATTCGTCGCGGAAGAAGTAGGTGATGATGCAGCCGACGCGCACCATGCAGGTGGTGTCGTCCATCACCATGATGCCGCCGGTGCCGAGCATGCTATTCCGCTCGCGCAGGGATTCGTTGGCCATCGGAACGTCGAGCTGTCCCGCCGGCAGAATCGGCATAGACATCCCGCCCGGAATCACGCCCTTCACCTTGCGCCCGTTCGGCACACCGCCGGCGTGTTCGAAAACAATCGAATGGAGCGGCGTCCCCAGCGGCAGTTCGTAGAGACCGGGGCGGGCGATGTGGCCCGATACGCCGAAGATCGTGGTGCCGGGGCTCTTCTCCGTGCCGATGCCGTGGAACCAATCGGCGCCGCGCTCAATGATGTGGGGAACGTGGCAGAAGGTCTCGACGTTGTTCACCGTGGTGGGCATACCAAAAGCGCCGTACTGGGCCGGAAAGGGCGGCTTCTTGCGCGGCTGGCCTTTCTTCCCTTCCAACGACTCGAGCAAGCCGGTCTCTTCGCCGCAGATGTAGGCACCGGCGCCGCGCTGCACGACCACGTCGTGCCGGAACTGCGTGCCGAGCACCTTCGCGCCCAGGATGCCAGCGGTATAGGCTTCTTCCACGGCGCGCTCAACGCAATCCGCAGGGAAAGCGTACTCACCGCGTATATAGATAAAAGTTTTTTCCGCGCCGGTCGCCCAAGCTCCGATCAGAATGCCCTCGAGCAACTTGTGCGACGCGCGCTCTAAGAGAATGCGATCCTTGAAAGAACCCGGCTCCGATTCGTCCGCGTTGCACACCAAATATTTGGGTTTGTCGTTCTCCCGCGGCATGAACGACCACTTGAGCCCCGTCAAGAAACCCGCGCCACCGCGGCCCTGCAGGCCGGCGCTCTTCACCAATTCCGCGACTTCCGCTGGGCTCATCTGAGTCAATGCCTTGCGCGCCGCGGCGTAACCGCCGCGCTTCTGGTAACCGGGCAGGCGCACGTAGGCGTCATCGGCGAAGTGCTCGGTCAGGTAGTTGGTGACGTAGGGGACCTTGAGCACCGGCCTACTCCAAGCCATCCACGATCTGTTTGGCTTTTTCGATATCGAGATCTTCGTGATACGTCGCGCCGACGCGCAACATCGGCGCGTAAGCACAGGCGCCCAGACATTCCTCATGGCCAAGGGTAATGCGTCCGTCCGACGTCGTTTCGCCCGCCCGGATACCCAAGTGAGCCTCCAAATGGTGCAAGAGCGTGCGCGCGCCGCGCAACGAACAGGGCAGGTTGGTGCAAACGTAGACATGATGCCGGCCCTGCGGACGGTCGTAGAACATGTTGTGGAAGGTGACGACTTCCATCACCTCGACGGGTTTCAGCTCGAACAGCTCCGCCAGCTCCCGCGCGGTTTCAGGTGCGATGTATCCTAATTCTTTTTGGACGAGGTGCAGGGCGGGGAGTAGGGCGCCGCGCTTCCGCGGATACTTCTCGATCTCCCGCGCGATGCTCACCCGCACTTGCTCGGAGATCACCACTCGAGCGCTCCCTTCAACCAGGCATAAGCGAGACCGACCGCGAGGATCAACAGGAACGTAAACATCTCGATAAAACCGAACCAACCGAGCTCGCGAAAGAGCACACCCCACGGATAGAGAAAGACTGCCTCGACATCGAAGAGGATGAAGAGCATCGCGACGAGATAAAACTTCACCGAGTAACGCTGCTTGGGAGAAACGATCTGCTTCTCCCCGCACTCAAAGGGCTCAAGCTTCTCATCGAAGAGCCGGCGCGGCCCGAGCCGCAGGTGAATCACCAGCATGGCCCCGGTGAGAAGCATGGCGATTCCCAGGATGACGAGAAGGCCTTGATACTGGGCGAGCATGCCGCTCCTTCGACCTGTGAGGCGGGGGGCATTGCAAAAAACGGCGGAACTGCGCGTTTCCGCTGCGAAATCCGCGCGCAGAGTAGCCGCGTGGCTGAAACGCGTCAAGCAAAGTCTCGGCGGAGCAGTAACACCGGCCGCCCGGGGCTGCGGCCCTGATCTCCCTCACCCAGCCGTGGAGCTCCGGCTGTGCTGGGTTCCAGGTCGGGCCCTATACTTCCGAATCATTTGAGAAAATGAAAGTCAATTTCATGAACTTCTTAAGATGGGGTGCCCTGTACTCCTCACCACTCAAAGGAGATCCACCGCATGCGCTTGTCGGAACTCCCGGTAGGCCGCAGCGCTCGAGTGGAACAGGTCGAAGGACAACTTCCGCTCGCCCGCCGTCTGGCCGATTTGGGCTTCCTGCCGGGCACGCGCATCACGGCGCTGCGGCGCGCGCCGCTCGGCGATCCCGTGGAATTCGAGCTGCGCGGCTGCCGTCTGTGCCTGCGGCGCAGCGAAGCCGAGTGCATCCGTGTGCGCGACGAGGGGAGCGCCGAGTGAGCCCTCGATCGCACAGCATCCCGCGAATCTGTGCGGCCGCGCGCCGCGGCCTGGTGAGCAATGCAAGCTAACGCTTCCGCCGTCTTGTCTCCCTTGCGGCTCGGTCTGATCGGTAGTCCCAACGCCGGCAAGACGACGCTCTTCAACGCGCTCACGGGACTGCGCGCCAAGGTCGGCAATTACCCCGGCGTGACCGTCGAGAGGCGGGAGGGGAAAGTCGAAATCGACGGCCGCTCCTGCGTGATCGTCGACCTCCCCGGCACCTACAGTCTGGATCCGCTCTCTCCCGACGAAGCGATCGTCACCCAACTGCTGGCCGGTGAACTCAGCGGCGTGCCTGCCCCGGACGCCCTGGCCATGGTGGTCGACGCGTGCAGTCTGGAGCGCTCGCTGCTTCTGATCGCGCAGGTGTTGCGGCTGCAAAAACCGACGTGTCTGGTACTGACCATGGTGGACGAACTCGCGGCGCGCGGCGGCGAGCTCGACCGCGAGCGCCTCGCGCGCGCGCTGCAAGTTCCCGTGGTGGGCGTGGTGGGACATCGAGGCATCGGGTTCGAAACTCTGCGAGAGCTGCTCGGCCAACCGGAACATTGGGAACGCCCCGCTGTACCGCCGCCCGCTCCCGTTCACGAACGCGCGCAGTGGGCTGCCTCGGTACTCGCTGCCTGCCTCCGGCGGCGCCACGGTCGCCACCGTCTAACCGACGCCGTGGATCGCATCGTGCTGCACCCGCTGCTGGGTACGCTGCTCTTCGCCTCCGTGATGATTTTCTTTTTCCAGCTCATCTTCACCTGGGCCGCCCCTGCGATGGACTTCGTGGACAGCATGATCAGAAGCACGGCAGAGGTGGCGCGCACTCAGCTACCGCCAGGACCGCTGAGCGATCTCTTGACGGAAGGAGTGATCGCCGGCGTCGGCAACGTGGTCATCTTCCTGCCGCAGATCGTGCTGCTCTTCGCCCTGCTCTACCTGCTAGAAGACGTGGGTTACATGGCGCGCGCCGCCTTTGTAGTCGATCGCTTGATGGGCAAGATCGGCCTCGACGGGCGCTGCTTCGTTTCCTTGCTCTCGTCCTACGCCTGTGCCGTGCCAGGCATTATGGCGACGCGCACCATCGCCTCCGCGAAGCGCCGCCTGGTCACGATTCTGGTGGCTCCCCTTATGACCTGCTCGGCGCGGCTTCCCGTCTACGCACTGCTGATCGGCGCCTTCGTGCCCGCGACGGCGGTGTGGGGACCACTCGGTCTGCAAGGGTTGGTGCTCTTCGGGCTCTATCTATTAGGTGCGCTCTCGGCGCTGCTCGCCGCGGCCATCTTCCACCGCTTTGTGGTGCGCAGCGAACAACTGCCCTTTTACATGGAGCTTCCGACCTACCGCGTCCCCACGCTAAAACTGTGGGCCAACCAAATTTGGGGCAGCGCGCGCGCCTTTCTGCGCCGTGCCGGCACCATCATCCTCTTGGTTTCCATTGCGCTCTGGGTACTTCTTCACTTCCCGCGCAGTACACCGCCCGCCGAGCTGCCGGAGGACGCAGCGGCCCGCTACGCGCTGGAACACAGTGCCGCCGGGCGCATCGGGCACGCCCTGGAGCCGGTCCTGGCGCCGCTCGGTTTCGACTGGAAGATCGGAGTGGGCCTGGTCGCCAGTCTGGCGGCGCGCGAGGTGATCGTCTCCACACTCGGCCAGATCTACGCCGCTTCCGAAGAGGAGACCTCTCTGCGCGCAGCGCTGCGCGCCGACGTCGATCCGCGTACTGGAGAGAAACTCTTCACGCCGGCCAGAGTCGCTTCATTGCTCGTTTTCTTCGTCTTCGCGCTCCAGTGCACCTCGACTCTCGCCGTGATGCGCCGGGAGACCAATTCATGGCGCTGGCCGGCCTTTGCCTTCGGCTATCTTCTCGCCCTGGCTTATGGAGCAAGTTTCCTCACACACCGCATCGTTTCGGCGTGGACAGACTCATAACGAGCACATCTTGTCTCGCACAATATTGCTGCAAAATGATCGAGGCGGGGGTATCTACAAGAGCGGAGCTGCTTGTAGATACCCCCGCCCGAGCTGCACTGCCAGGCGACACGTCCAACGAAAGCGAGTCCTGCTCTGTTTTTTCGCAACACTCGCAATCGCGGTGGGCTGCGGACCGCGCTACCTGCGCGAGCCGGTGTATCGAGAAGGCCTGACGGAAGTTTATTTAAGGGGTCCACAGAGCGAGAGCGCTGAGGCGCCCGGTCGCTTCGAGCACCCGGCGACGATTTCTCGCGTGCGCTTGGCGCACATTTTGTCGCTGCTCGACGTGGAAAACGGCGATGAAGGCAAAGAAAAGCGGAGCCCGGCGATTGCCAGTGAACAGCTCTACGAGATCGCCGACGGTCTGTCTGCGGCGCTGGCGCGGGCGAAGCCGACGCAGGAAATCATTGTGAGATCGCGCCACCGAGAACGACGTTTCGGTCTGTTTTTTCAGGATCGTTTTACGAGCTTCGTTGCCTACGTGTGGGATGGCACGCTCCAACTTTTCTTCAGCTACGTCGATTGGGCGGTGCCAAAAGCACAGGAGGAAGAACTGCCCGAGCCTCAGGCGGATCGGCCGGCGATGAAATTCCGCTTCCTCGCCAGCGTGGGTATCACACCCATCGGCGGCCACGGCATCGCCGTAAACTGGCGCGACGCCCGCTTTGGAGATCCCAAGGCGGTGCGCATCTCTCCGACGGGTGAACTGCGCCGCCGCACCATTTTGCTGGAAAAATCAGAGTCAAGCGAAGACACCGCGCCGGCGGAATCCACGGCACCGCTACACCTGTCGCCGGAAACACTGCGCCGACTCGCCGATCTGGAAGAAGCTCGGCGCCGCGGCGAACTCACGGAGGCCGCTTACCAGGCCGAACGCCTGCGTATCATCGCCGCCGATCCCTCCGCGGTCCAGTGACTGCTCCCATGGCAAAACCAGGGGGCTCCAAGGAGAGACTAGTGGACTGTCACGCTTACTCCTGTGTGTATGCGTAGTGGTGCAACACCTGCACTGTGTAGTAACCGCGATGCACAAGTGAATTGCCCTGGCCGGAATGTAGGCTCCTTCACCTCCAACCCTGTGGCGTCGTGAGCCTTGGCCGAGGATGGGTTCCGCTGCTCCGGGCCTATGGCTCCGTCCGAGCGCGCGCATTACTTCTCACACTTGGAGTGGATTGCTTCGCAAAGATCCCTTAGCTACGTAGACCAGGCCCTCCGCAAGCGGAACTCATCCTCGGCCTCGTTCGCTGTGCAAGGACAACGTGTGAGACAGGACAACCGCATTCATTCCGGGCCACACCTATCCGCAATTTCGAACGTGATGCGGCAATAGGAACCCATCGCAATGGATGTCCTGGCTGAAATCCTGTTCGTCGCCGCTTTAGCTCTCGCGGCGGCGCGTTTCGCGCCGCCGCCCTGGCGCCGGCGCGCGTTCAACGCTCTCAAGATCTGGGTGACCGTGCGCGCCTTCTGGCTGCTGCTGGTGCACCGCGTCGCCCTCGAAGACGGCAGCCAAATCGCAGCCTGGCGACTCATCGCCGACCAACTGAAAACGTTGGACGCCGCGAGCTTTTGGCCTTTCGTCGCTCTAGCAGCCGGCATCAAGTTCATCGGAATCTTGTCTTCGATGCTGCGCTGGCTTTTGCTGTTGCGAGGACAAGGCATCGAGCTTCCCTTCCGACACATCTTCGGCTCATTCCTGATCGGGCGCTTCATCGGCACCTTTCTTCCCAGCACAGCCGGCCTCGACGGTTACAAGCTCTACGACGCGGCGCGTTGGAGTGGTCGCACGCTCGAAGTCGCTGCGACAACCCTGCTGGAAAAGGTGCTGGGAATCTCCGGTATCTTTCTCTGCTTCTTGGTCGCCTTGCCTTTCGGAATGAAAATTTTCGGCGGGCATGCCACCCTCATCGCCGCCTTCACTGTTCCTATCGCCGTGGGCATTATCGGCGGGCTCTTGCTCTTGCTGTGGTATCCGAAACTCGTCGAGTGGCTGATCTTGCATCTGCCGTTGCCGGCCAAGGCGCATCTCTCCGGTCTCCTCTTGCGCGTTGCGCGCGCGGCCGCGGCCTACCGACACCACCGCTGGTTGGTACCAGTAGCGCTCTTGCTGTCTTTCCTCGTGCACTTCACAACGGCCGCTATGTATTACTTCACAGCGCTGGCCATCGGCGCCGAGGGCGCAGCTTTCTGGCCCATTGTCTTCGGTTCTTCGATCCAAATTTTCGCCACCGTCATGAGCCCCATTACGATCGCTGGCGAGGGCATCCGCGAGGCGGCTCAGTACCTGCTGCTCGGAAATTTGATCGGCCCCGCGGAAGCTATCGTTTCCGCTGCGCTTGGATTTTGGGCAGCAGAAGCGCTCACGCTCTTTGGCGGTGTGATCTGGTGGCTGCGCTCCTCCAACTACCGCCCCGCTTTCTGTCACGTACACGGAGAACAGGTCGACTACGCGGCCGCAGCCCGCACTGCGCTCACGTTTACGGAAAGCGGCGAAACAGCGACGGCTATCGGAGCACTGCCTTTTTCTGCACGCGTGCGATCCAGCGCCAGTGCGGGACTCAGCACGGGACTCCTCGCCGGAGTTTTTATCGGCGCCGGCGAGGCCGTGGTTATCGCGCTCACCGGTTTCGGTGAAGAAGCACAAGTACTCTGGTACGGCCCCGCGGCATACGCGCTAGTGATGGGAGTGTTGGGCGCGCTGGTCGGCGCAGGATTGGCCGCGCTGCCATTGGACGCGCGGGAAACTCGCGGTTGGCCGCCGACCTTGGTTCTGCTCGGTTTGTTTCTGCCGGCGGCCGCGGCGATCGCGCTGTTCCGTCTGCGCCGCGATGCCTTTCTAGAACAAGCTCTACCGTTCTTCGTGCTCGTCGCGATCGCCGGCGGCACCATTGCTGCCGCGCTGTTCTTATTCGTATACGGTCCACGTATTTTCGCAAACCGTCTTAGTGAAATATTGCGCACACGCCGAGCACTTCTGTGCATGCTCTTGGTCATCGGCGGCGGCGGCTTTGTCTCCGTTGCCGTCGCCCCGACACCGCCTCCACCAATCACACCTCCCGCGATACCACCCGCCTTGCTTGCACGCCCAAATCTTATTTTGATCATGGTTGATACGCTGCGCGCCGATCATCTTTCCTGTTACGGCAACCGCGACGTGAAGACTCCCAATCTGTGTCAGCTCGCTGCAGACGGCGACGGAACGCGCTACACGGCCTTTTCCCACGCCTCTTGGACCAAGCCGGCCGCCGCCACGCTGCTGTCTTCGCTTTTACCTTCAAGCCACGGCGCCATGTCCAAAACCGCCGTGTTGCCGGAAGCCGTCGCGTTGCTGCCGGAGGTGCTGCGCGAGCACGGCTATCGCACCGGCGGCATCGTTTCCAACATCAACCTGGCGCCGAGCTTCGGCTTTGCTCAGGGTTACGACGAATATCTCTACCTCGGACCGGACTATCTGGCGGGAGCCCGTGAATCCTCCTCGAAATCGATCCTCTACCAAATTCTCCGCAAAGTTTTTTTCAAATTCTCGCCCGGCCTACGCCCCGCAGATTTCTATCAAGATTCAGCCGTCGTCAATCGCGTCGCCTTCAAGTGGTTGGAACGGCACCGGGACGCACGCTTCTTTCTCTTCCTTCACTACATGGATCCCCACGATCCCTACTTTGTACACCCCTACGACGGCCGCGGTGTGGCGCGCGTCTCGACGCCGCATCCGAACCCCGAGCGCGCGCAAGAATTAAAAGATCTCTACCGCGGAGAGATCGAGTACCTGGACGCGAACGTTGGCACACTGCTCAGCAAGCTGCGCGAACTCGGTCTCTTTGAAAACGCACTCATCGCGCTCACCTCCGACCACGGCGAGGAGTTCAATGAGCACGGAGGTTTCTGGCACGGGCTCACACTCTACGAAGAGCAAATCCACGTGCCCTTGCTCATCAAGTGGCCCGCCGGCCTGGCGAACACTCCGCCGGCCGCCGCTACGCGACTGGCAGGCCTGCTCGACGTAGCGCCCACTCTGCTCCGCTCGGCTGGTGTTGCGGTACCAGCGGCCATGCAGGGAGAAGTTCTGCTTGGAAGCGCAGCAGCAGCCGGCACAGATGAGCGCAGCGTCTTTGCCGAGGAAAATCACGAAGGCAACGTGCTGCGCGCCGTGCGCACACCGCGCTGGAAGTGGGTCGAAGCTAACCCCGGCAACCCGCGCGGTCTGCCGGAGCGCGAACTTTTTGATTTAACGCGCGATCCACAGGAACAACGCAACCTGCACACCGAAGCACCGAAGCAAGCCCAACGTCTGGCGACGCGCGCCGAAGCTGAACAGCGCGCTGCCGCACGAAGCGCCGTGGAACCCCACTCCAAAGCCGCGCTTTCCCGCGCGGAGTGCGAACGTCTGGCGGCCTTGGGTTACGTCCGCGCCGAGGATTGCGCGCGCAGAGAATAAAGCGTCGCAGTTCGGCCCCACCCGACAAGAGGTCCTTTTTCATTTCGATATTGATTCCCTCCGGGTACATACTCCACCGCTTGCAGCACATAAGACAAATTCAAGCAGCTGCGGATACCCCGCGGCTTGCCGTGGGGTCGTGCTGCGAAGCCAATAACGGCTATTCTACGCCCATGTTTCGAGTGCGATCGACAGCGGCGAGAGTAGTGTTATTCGTGGTGGTGCTGGGGAGTTGCTCCAGGAGCGAAGGCCAGCCGCCGGAAGCAAATTCGACAGCACAACAGGAAAGCAAGAGTGGCTACCAGTTCTCAACGAGCTGGTTCGACGATAGGCTCACCCTTTTTGAAAAACAACTCGCGGAATGGAAGGGGAAGCCAAATACACACTATTTGGAGATCGGTGTCTTTGAGGGCAAATCTCTAATCTGGATGCTCGATAAAATCTTGACGCACCCTACCTCTAACGCCGTAGCCGTCGATCCTTTCGTTGACGGACTCGACGAGATCTTTCTACATAATCTCCGAGTCTCCGGGCATGAAAAACGCGTAGAAGTAGTGAAAGATTTCAGCCAACAGCACTTGCGATTCAGGAAAGATCAGTTCGATTTGATCTACGTGGACGGTTCTCACGTTGGCAAAGACGTCCTGCAGGATCTGGTGGATAGTTGGAGACTCCTCAAGGTCGGAGGCATGCTGATCGCCGACGATTACATCCTCGGCAAAGGAGAATTCGGCCTCGCGCTTCGTCCTCAATTGCCGATTGATGCGTTCGTGACGCTGTACGCCGATGAGTTGGAAGTCGCGCACTTCAATGAAAGACTGGCTGCTCTGGAGGATCACCGCGGAAATGTTCCAGAACCGGTCTTTTTGCGGAAGGTGGAGAGCCCTTGTGGAAAATTTAACGTCATTTTTGGAGTCGCCCGCAACGTATACAACCTCTGCGAGCGGCTTGGAAAGTCCGTCTACATCTGGACGATGAACGCAGTGATTCACGGGGAGGAGGGGGTTCAGCTGTCTGAGGCAGATGCCGAATTGATCGAGCGGTACTTGAAAGAAAAACCCTACGGGTTTCAAAAGCTCACACCGTCGGATGCATTGCTCCAAGATCCACGCTTCCAAGCTTTAAGAAAGCAATTCGAATTTTGATCCAGAACACAGAAGGACCGCCGCGAGCGTACATTCGGCGGCCCTGGATCCGTACCGCGCTGGCTTTCTGAGGCATCGCCCACGCATTGGACCCTCAACCCCAACGCAAAATCGACGCCATCGGTTCCGCCGCGATCGTGGCTGGTTCTATGCTGGGGGTGGGTATTTACCTGACACCCCGCCTAGTGGCTCAGCAGGTCGACTCCCCGGCGCTCTATCTACTGCTGTGGAGTTTCGGTGGACTCGTCGCGCTCGCTGGCGCTGTTGCGTACGCGGAGCTGGGCGCCATGTTTCCCAGGGCCGGCGGCGACTACGTGTACTTGAGGCGCGCTTTCGGAAGTTCGGTCGGAGTAGCCAGCGGATGGCTGTTGTTTGCGGGCGTCTTTGCGGGATCGATCGCGACGATCGCCGTAGCCATCGGTGAGTACCAGCTGCCCGTCGCCATATCAGGTTGGACCTCAATCCAATTCAACGCAGCGAGCATCGATTGGCCATCTCTCGGAATTTCTGCGAGCTGGGCACAACTGGCGGCCGTCGTTCTGGTTCTCGTGTTGAGTGCGATCAACAGTTTGGGCGTTCAGTTATCGATACGCACACAAATTGCTGTGACGTTGGTTCCCTTACTCACGTGCTTTGTTTTCTCACTCTTTGCGTTGGTTACCGCCCAACCTCCGACTCTGGAAATGGGATCGTCGACTTCTATTGAAACTTCGGTGACCATGACAACCGCCTTTCTGGGAATCTATTTCGCATATGCAGGCTGGAACGCCGTCGGCTACGTCGCCGGCGAGGTTCGCAATCCCGCCAGGAATATTCCTCTGGGCCTACTGGGCGGAACCCTGTTGATTGCGCTGCTGTACCTGGTGATGAACGGGGCTTTCATCGCGTTAATCGGTTTGCCGGGCTTGGCGAATACTCCGGAAGCGGGCACCGCGGCCGTCACGCTGCTGTTAGGAGAGCAAGCGCGAGTACCCGTCGCGTGGTTGATCGGAAGCTCCATGCTTGGATCACTCAATGCGACGATGTTGGGAGGATCTCGCATCGTTGCAGCGATGGCTCAGGACGGAATATTACCGAGGACTTTGGGCAAGCTTTCACCTCGAACGGGTGTACCTGTTCGGGCCATTTGGGTTCAGGCAACGCTTGGAATGCTGCTCATCGTGAGCGGCGTGTTTGATGCACTTATTGAACTCACGGGAATCGCCATGATGGCTATGGGCGGATTGACCGTGTGTGCGCTGTTCGTGCTGCGACGCCGAGCGAAAGACCAACCGCGCCCATATCGAGCCACCGGGTATCCTTGGCTGCCAAGTATCTACCTCTTGAGTGTGATCAGCGTGATCAGCATGCAGATTTGGCGGGTGTTTCACTCAGCGGCGGGATCTCAGAGGTGGTTTCCGCTGCTTGGGATCGCTGCCTTTGTGGTCCTGCTAAGCGGACACCATCTCTGGCTTCGGTCGCGCGCACATCTAGAGCATTCGGACCAACCTCAGCGCTTTGAATAAAGCTCACCGTGCCAATGAGAGCTGCGTTGACGCCTGCGACACCAAGGTCTACTCTCGAAAGCACGCTGCGCAACACGGGGCGATTTCCGGCGCTTGCACCCCCGCGCACCGACACATTGAGATCGCACTTCTGGGTTGCGCACCCGATGTGCTAAGCGCCACAACGCGGCGAGTGAAACCATGACCAAACGCCCTCCGGAGCCGAGCGACTCCACGCGCGCTGTGCACGCGGGTGAACGCGAGCACCAAGTAACAGACGCCGTCACGACACCGATCTACCAGACCTCAACTTTCTGGTTCAAAAATTCCGAAGAACTCCGCGCCTATCAGGAGGGACGCCTCACGCGCGATGAGTACGGCCGCTACGGCAATCCCACGTGGCGCGCCGTCGAACGCAAATTGGCGGCTTTGGAGGGCGCGGAAGACGCCGCGCTTTTCGCCTCGGGCATGTGCGCCGCCACCACGACTTTCCTGGCGCTCCTGCCGCGCGGCGGTCACTTGATCGTGACGAGCGATTGTTACCGGCGCACGCGGCAGTTCTGTCGGGAATATTTGAGCAAACTCGACGTCGAAACCACGGTCATCGAACCGGCGAATCCCGCCAAGCTGGCGGACGCCATCCGCAGCGAGACGGCGCTGTTCTTCACCGAGTGCCCGACCAATCCCTATCTGCGCGTGATCGACGTGGCAGAAGCAGTGAATGTATGTCGCGCGCGCGGAGTAAAAGTCGTTATCGACAGCACCTTCGCGACGCCCGTGAACTTCCGACCCCTTGCCGCCGGCGCCGATCTCGTGATCCACAGCGCGACGAAATACCTGGGTGGACACAATGATCTGCTCGCCGGAGCCGTGTTGGGAAAGCGCGAAGTGGTCGAGCCTGTACGCAAAGCACTCGGCGTGCTCGGCGGCGTCAGCGATGCCCACAGCGCATATTTGCTCCTGCGCGGCCTGAAGACGCTCGCCTTGCGCATGTCGCGCCACAACGAGAACGGCTTGCGCATCGCACGCTGGTTGGAAACGCATGCCAAGGTGCGGCGGGTCTTCTATCCAGGCCTTCCCAGCCATCCCGATCACGCCGTGGCGCAGCGCAGCCTGCACGGTTTCGGTGGCGTCGTCACTTTTGAATTAAACGCGGATTTCGCGGGTAGTTGTCGCTTCGTCGATGCCTGCCGCATTCCCTACCTCGCACCGAGTCTGGGTGGCGTGGAATCGCTAATCGAGATGCCGGCGTTGATGTCCTATTGGGATCTTTCAGCAGAAGAGCGGCGCGCCCTCGGTATCAGCGATTCCCTCGTGCGGCTCTCGTTGGGTATCGAAGACGGTGACGATCTCATCGCCGATCTCGAACAGGCTTTCGCCGCGATCTAATCCGGGTTCATCTCAATTCAAAAATCCGCGCGACCATTTCTGTCGGAGGGCGCTTGGGGAGGGTCGTAGCGACGAGCTAAACAACCC
>Ga0247727_10002793_pt1 | contig 39405 bp, 30 predicted proteins | sample WisWelCaveWW1625_FD_202498 | JGI IMG/M metagenome (GOLD analysis project Ga0247727, IMG submission 202498) | Biofilm microbial communities from Wishing Well Cave, Virginia, United States - WW16-25 | ecosystem: Environmental > Aquatic > Deep subsurface > Groundwater > Cave microbial mat | place... | reverse complement strand
CAAGGTCAGCGACGCCGAGATGAAGACACTGAACATTATCGGCGATGACTTCCATCCCGAATGGAACTATACCATCAAGTCACGGCGACGCAGGAAAACGTAGCGCTTATTGTGCGAAATGTCCTAACGTCGTTTCCGAACTCATCAAGATCGCCCCTGAACCGGCGGTCAGGGCGTGGGCCAACCGTCAGCCGAGAGATACGCTCCTGACCACCACGATTACGGTCATGGAGCTGCGTGCGGGCGTCGAGAAGCTGCTCCCCAGCCGCCGCCGACAGGAACTCGAGGCGCGTATCGACTGGGCATTGAACGAGCTGTTGGGAGGTCGGGTGCTCGACTTCGACCGGCATGTGGCGTTCGCAACGGCCGAGTGGTATGGTTTCTGCCGCCGAGCTGGCCGATCGGTTCAAACAACCGACATGCAGATCGCCGGTATCGCAATCTCCCGCAACGTTCCCGTTGCAACCCGGGACGTTCACGACTTCGAGGAGATCAGCGTCGAGCTGATCAACCCGTGGGATGCGTCGGCCTGAAGGGGGCTGGCCCATGGTTCTGGGCGACAGATGGCTCCTGAAGCACTGCGGCCTCATCCGTGCTTCTCCAGGAACGAACACGAGCGCCGAACCTAGCCGCATCACACCAGCACCTTGCCTTCCTTGCTCACGGCCTTGCCGATCTCCTCGTCGCTCACGTCCTCGCCCAACAGCATCTCGTGATGCGCCTTGCCCGAGGGGATCATCGGGAAGCAGTTGGCGAGCGCCGCCACGCGGCAGTCGAAGATCACGGGCCTGTCGGCGGGTGCGTCCAGCATGGCCATGATCGCGTCGTCGAGGCGGGCGGGCTTGTCGCAGCGGATGCCGATGCCGCCGTAGGCCTCCGCCAATTTCACGAAGTCCGGCAGGGCCGCGGTGTAGCTCTCCGAAATGCGGTTGCCGTGCAGCAGCTGCTGCCACTGCCGCACCATGCCCATGTACTGGTTGTTGAGGATGAACACCTTGACGGGCAGGTGGAATTGCACCGCCGTCGACATCTCCTGGATGTTCATGAGGATCGACGCGTCGCCGGCGATATCGATGACGGTCGATTTGGGATGCGCCATCTGCACGCCGATCGCCGCCGGCAAGCCATAGCCCATGGTGCCGAGCCCACCCGAGGTCATCCAGCGGTTCGGCTCCTCGAAGCGGAAGAACTGCGCCGCCCACATCTGGTGCTGGCCGACCTCGGTGGTGATGTAGACGTCGCGATCCTTGGTCAGCTCGTAGAGCCGCTGGATCGCGTATTGCGGCATGATGACATCGCTGGAGCTCTTGTAGCTCAGGCACTTCTTGGCGCGCCACTTGTCGATTTGCGCCCACCAGGTCTTGAGCGCGGTCTTGTCGAGCGTGGCGGCCTTGGCCTTCCATGTGCGGATCAGCTCTTCCAGCACGTAGGCCACATCGCCGACGATCGGTACGTCGACCTTGACGTTCTTGTTGATCGACGAGGGATCGATGTCGATGTGGATCTTCTTCGACCGCGGCGAGAAGGCATCGATGCGGCCGGTGATGCGGTCGTCGAAGCGCGCCCCGATGCACACCATCACGTCGCAATCATGCATGGCGAGATTGGCCTCGTAGGTACCATGCATGCCGAGCATCCCGAGCCACTCCTTGCCGGAGGCCGGGAAGGCGCCCAGGCCCATCAGCGTGGAGGTGATGGGAAAGCCCGTCAGTCTCACCAGCTCGCGCAGAAGCTGGCTGGCTTTTGGGCCAGAGTTGATCACGCCGCCACCCGTGTACAGCAGCGGCTTCTTGGCGTGCGCCATGAGATCGACGGCACGCGCGATGGCCGCCGCGTCGCCCTTGACGCGCGGCTGATAGGTCTTGTGCTTGACGTCCTTGGGGCCGGTGTAGGTACCGGTGGCGAACTGAACGTCCTTGGGGACGTCGACGACCACCGGCCCCGGCCGACCCGTGCGGGCGACGTAGAAGGCCTCGTGCAGCACGCGGGACAGGTCGTCGACGTTCTTCACCAGCCAGTTGTGCTTGGTGCAGGGGCGCGTGATGCCGACCGTGTCGCACTCCTGGAAGGCGTCGTTGCCGATCAGGTGCGTCGGCACCTGGCCGGTGATGCACACGACGGGAATGGAATCCATCAGCGCGTCGGTGAGGCCGGTGACGGCGTTGGTGGCGCCCGGGCCGGACGTGACCAGCACGACGCCGACTTTGCCGGTCGAGCGTGCATAGCCTTCGGCCGCATGCACGGCGCCTCCCTCCTGGCGCACCAGCACGTGCTTGACCTTCTCCTGCTGGAACAGCTCGTCGTAGATCGGCAGCACCGCCCCGCCGGGGTAGCCGAAGATGTGCTCCACGCCCTGGTCCGCCAGCGCCCTCAAGACCATCTCGGCGCCCGTCATTGTCACTGCCATCGCGCAACTCCAAGACTCGCCTGCCGGCCACGCGAGGGCGGGCGGAGGCGGGAACCTATCGGCGCGACAATGATGGGTCAACCGCTAACGGTCAATAAATGATAAGTTATTCATCCAATACTTTTCATTTCTTGCGTTGTGATCTGCTTCCACGCAATCATATTTCGTCTGAGCCACGTCGCCTGCCGTTTGGCGTACTGGCGGGTCTCCGCCTTCGCCTGTGCCACCGCCACCTCGAGGGTTGCTGTGCCGGCAACGTGCGCCGCGAGCGGCGCGACGCCGAGCGCCCGCATGATGGGCAGCTCATCCGAGAGACCGAGCGCGCGCAGGGCACGCACCTCCTCCAGCGCGCCCGCAGCCAGCATGGCGTCGAAGCGGGCATCGATGGCGCCGGCGAGGACCGCACGATCGGCCAGCACCAGCAGCCGCTGCGTCTCGCTTTCGGCGAGCACGGGCCGGCCCGGCTCGCGCTGCCAGTCCGCCAAGGAGCGCCCGGTGCTTTCCAGCACCTCGAGCGCGCGCACGATGCGCTGCGGATCGGCCGGCACCAGCCGGGCGGCCATCGCGGGGTCCCTGGCCCGCAGCAGGGCGTGCAGCTCCGGCGCGGGTCGGGCGCCCGCCTGGGCACGCCAGTAGGCGCGCACGTCCGGGTCGACGGTAGGAACGGGCGAGAGGCCTTCGAGCAGCACTTTGAAGTAAAGGCCAGTGCCGCCGACGATGATGGGGATGCGGCCATCGTGCCGGGCCTGCTCTATCGCAACGCTCACGTCGGCGGCGTAGCGACCCGCCGAGTACGCTTCGGCGCCACCGACGAAGCCGTAGAGCGCATGCGGCGCGCGCACCTCGTCCTCGACCGTCGGCCGCGCGGTGAGAACGCGCAGCTCGCGATACACCTGCATGCTGTCGGCATTGATGACGACGCCGTCCAACGTTTCCGCCAGCCGCAGCGCAAGCTGCGACTTGCCACTGGCCGTCGGCCCGGCAATGAGGATGGCGCGCCTATGCAGCGGCTGGGTCATCGCCACACTTAGGCCCGGGCCAACCGTCAAATCAACGGGGCGCGCGCCTCGCGGCCGCGCGCAAGGAGGTGGGCATGCGCGTCGATGCGATCGGGCTTCGCCTCGGACCCGATCGCGCGTAGGTTGGCTCGAGCGAAGCGCGGACCCGACACCGGCTCAGACGCGCAACTTGTGTTGGGTCATCACTAACGCTCGATCCAACCTACAGGCTACAGGCTGGCATGACTCCCTATGCCTGAAGCGACAAGCAACGCCCTAGTCCTGACCGCGCCACCCGGCGCCGGCACACTCGATGACGCCGCGATCGCGCTGGCGCGGCCATTTCTGGCCAAGGACGCCCTCATTCAGGACTGGTGGCTCGGCGCCGGCGAGGCGTGGGAGGCCCTGTTCGTAACCGAGGAGGCCGCCGACCACGCGCCGCTGCGCGCACGCATTGCGGCCGCGTTGGCGCCGCGCGCTATCGACGTCAACATCATCCCCGGCGACATGGCGTCTCGCCGCAAGAAGCTGCTGGTGGCCGACATGGAATCGACCATCATCCAGCAGGAGTGCCTGGACGAGCTCGCTGATTTCGTGGGCTTGCGCGCACGGGTTTCCGCGATCACCGAGCGCGCCATGCGGGGCGAGCTGGCGTTCGATGCGGCACTGAGGGAGCGCGTGGGCCTGCTGAAGGATCTGGATTCGAGCGTGCTCGACGAACTCTATGCACGGGTGACGCTGATGCCCGGCGCTGAGACCCTGATACGGACGATGCGCGCCAGCGGCGCCACCTGCGTCCTCGTCTCGGGCGGCTTCACCTATTTCACCGAGCGGATCGCGGCCCGCCTCGCCTTCGACACACAGCAGGCCAACACGCTCGACATCGCGGCCGGCAGGATAGCCGGAACGGTCGCCGAGCCGATCCTGGGGCGGGATGCGAAGCTGGCAGCCTTGCAGCGCTTGACGCAGGAGCAGGGACTGGGCGTGGCCCTGACCATGGCTGTGGGCGACGGCGCCAACGACCTCGCCATGATCAAGGCGGCAGGCCTCGGCGTCGCCTTCCGCGCCAAGCCGATCGTCGCGGCGCAGGCCGCCGCCTCCATCGTGCACGGCGACCTGACCGCGCTGCTCTATCTGCAGGGCTACAAACGCTCGGAGTTTGCCTGAGGCCCGCGAACCGGCCGGCGCTTGCATGCACCGAGCCATCCCTTGCAGAATGGATCGAGCCGGAATTTCTCAGAGCGGGTTTTGCGCGCATGCCTACCTACATCAACCTCCGCCCCGGCGACCCGGCACCCTGGTTCAATCAACGGTCGTTCGCCAATCCCCGCTACGCCTTCGACACCGCGGCGGGGCGCTACATCGTGCTGTGCTTCTTTGCGAGCGCGGCCGACCCGTCGGGCCGGGCGGCCATCGATGCGGCCCTTGGGCACGCGCGCTTTTTCAACGATGACACAGGCTCGTTCTTCGGCGTGAGCGTCGACCTCAAGGACGAGAGCGAGAAGCGGGTGGCAGACAGGTATCCAGGATATCGGTTCCTGTGGGACTTCGATGGACAGGTGGGCAAGCTCTATGGCTCGGTTCCCCAGGACGCGCCGCCAACTCAGGTGCCGGTGCGCCGCCTTTGGGTGGTGCTCGACCCGACCTTGCGGGTCATGAAGGTGATCCCCTTCAGGGAGAACGGACGCGAAATCCCGGAGGTTCTCGCCTACCTCGACAGCCTGCCGCCGCCGTCGCGTTTCGCCGGCTTCGAGCTGCAGGCTCCGATCCTGGTGCTGCCCAACGTGTTCGAGCCGGAGTTCTGCAAGAAGCTCATCGACCTGTACGAGCACCACGGCGGCACGGAGACCGGCGTGATGCGTGAAGTGGACGGCAAGACCGTCGGCGTCCACGACCATAGTCACAAGCGCCGGAAGGACTACGTGATCGCGGACACGGCTCTCATTTCCGCGACGCAGGCGCGGGTCAGGCGCCGCGTCGCGCCGGAAATCAAGAAAGTGCATCAGTTCACGGTAACGCGCATGGAGCGCTACATCGTCTCCTGCTATGCCGCCGAGGACGCGGCACACTTCCGCCCCCATCGCGACAACACGACGAAGGGCACCGCACATCGCTGGTTCGCCGTGTCCGTCAATCTCAATGACGATTTCGAGGGCGGCGAGGTGGGCTTTCCTGAATACGGCCCGAGGAGCTTCAAGGCCCCCGCGGGCGGTGCCGTCGTGTTCTCGTGCTCGCTGATGCACGCCGTCTCGACGGTCACGCGCGGAAAGCGCTATGCCTTCCTGCCGTTCCTCTACGACGACGCGGCAGCGAAGATCCGCGAGGCCAACAACGCCCACCTCGGAGAGGGCGTCGGCGCCTACCGCGAATAGCTAGAGCAGGATCGCTGCGGATTGAATCATTTTGCCTCAATCGAGACGTGGTGGCCGAAGCGTGAATCCTGCTCTATGCATGGACTCGAGAGCAGGATTCACGTTCCATGATCGAAGCCCAGCGCTGCGATCAGAAGCGATCTTGCTCTAGTGTGGTTCTACAAGGCATTTGCGAGACGCAAACCACACTAGAATCATAGGTTTTCTAGTGTCCTTTTGTCTCCGAAATATCGCCCAACCGTGCCGCGAAGGATGACGATATTTCGGAGACAGGACACTAGGTGGTGGCCCGACCAATTCGGCCCCCTTCACGTCTGGTCCCCGATTGCATGCGAATCCTCTTCGTCCATCAGAATTTTCCAGGCCAGTTCGTGCACCTGGCGCCCGCGCTCGCCGGGCGCAGTCATGAGGTGCGTGCGCTCACCCTCGAGTCCAACCGGCGTCCATCCCCCGTGCCGGTCACGCGATACAGGCTGGAGGAGCGGACGTTCGACAGGCGCGTGTTCGGCCCCGCGACCACGTTTGCCGAGCGGGTCCACTACGGAGAGACCGTGGCGCGGGCGGCCGCAGCGATGCGCGACCGCTACAGCTACGTTCCCGATATCGTCTTCGGTCATCTCGGGTGGGGAGAGACGCTCTTTCTGAAAGAGGTGTGGCCCAACGCGCGTCTCATCGTCTACGCGGAGTTCTTCTACAAGCCTCGCGGCTTGGACGTCGGCTTCGACCCCGAGTTCCCCAAGGACGGGCTGGCGCACCACCTGTGGGTCACGGCGCGGCAAGCCCATTTCCTGCTCGGCATGAACGCGGCCGACAAGGCCCTTGCGCCGACGCTGTGGCAGGCCCGGACCTATCCCGACTATCTGCAAGACCGCATCACCGTCATCCACGACGGCATCGACACTGATCGCGTGCGGCCGGGCGAGACGGCGTCGGTGGAGCTGCCTGGCACCAAGAAACGTTTCCGCAAGGGCGACGAGGTCCTGACCTTCGTCAATCGCAACCTGGAGCCGTACCGCGGCTACCATATCCTCATGCGCGCCTTGCCCGACGTGCTGGCGGCAAGGAAGGATGCCCACGCCGTCATCGTCGGCGGCGACGGCGTGAGCTACGGGGCAAAGCCGCCCGCGGGCAAGACCTGGAAGCAAATTCTGCTCGACGAGGTCGCCGGCAGGCTGGACCTTTCGCGCGTGCACTTTGTCGGCCAGGTCCCCTATGCCACATTCGTCGACCTGTTGCGCGTGTCACGGGTGCACGCGTACCTGACCTACCCCTTCGTGCTGTCCTGGTCGATGCTGGAGGCCATGAGTGCCGGCGCGCACGTGATCGCGTCGCGGACACCGCCCGTCGAGGAGGTCATCACGGACGGCGTCAATGGCCGCCTGATCGACTTCTTCGACGTCAAGGCATGGTCGCAGGCCCTGATCGAGGGGCTCGCCGAGCCCGCCCGCTTCGACCATTTGCGAGAGCGTGCCCGGCAGACCATCATCGAAACCTACGATCTGCGCACCAAGTGCCTGCCGCGGCTGATCGAGTTCGTGGAATCCCCCTGAGCGCTCGGTTGTGAGTGCCGCAACTCAGCGCAGCGTCGCCCAGCGCTGCTTGATGGCTTGCAGCAGCTGGCGCCCGCTCTGGCGCAGCCCCGCCATCTTGACGGCGAGCGCCGCCTTCAGCTCCAGCATCGTCGGCCGCATACGCCGCCACTGCGCGGCCACGACGCGCCGGGCCCGCTCCTTCCAGATGCGCCCCGCCCGCCAGGCCCAGGAGGCGTGCACGCGCTCAACCAGCGCCTCCTTCCAGGGCATCAGCGTGTCGTAGCCCCACGCGAACCAGCTGATCTGCATGAGGGCCGGCTGCGTCAGCATGAAGAGGCGCGCGATCAAGGCCGTGGCCACCACCTTGGCGGCAATGAACAGCAACCCCGCCAGAACGACCTGGCCCTTGGCGACCAGGAGGATGGCCAGGAACTTCAACGGCAGCAGCAGGGTCGACGGCAGCGCGAACACCACCAGCGCCGCATACGGGGGGAGGCGGATGATCACCGCCTCGACCGCCGCCCACGGACGCCAGCGCGCCAGCCGGCCGAGCAGCTCGGCCAGCGGGCGCCAGCCCCATTCCTCGAACACGATGACGAGCGCGAGCAGGAATTCGAGGCTGTGCTTGAGCACCGGCTTGGCGATGCGCCAGAGAGCGCCCAGGACCGGGCCGGCACGTCCCAGCGCTTCCCTGCCGGCAAGGAGTGCGCCCTGGCCGAGCCGGCGCAGCATCGAGGGTGTGGCTTCGCCTTGCATGGCCCGCCAAGGATCACATCGCTTCGCGGGCGCAGTATGGCTACGTCGCGCCGCAACGGCCGAAGTGGCCAGTCTAACCGGGCAGGTCCCCAGTGTCCGTTAACGCGGACCTGACCGCGGGGGCCGGCTGCAGGCGGCCGGCCGTGATCCGCTGGCCCTCATGGGCGAGCGCCTCGGCCAGCACCTCGCGGGCCTTCTCGGCCTGGCGCTGACGGTTCCAGAGGCTGGCGTAGAGGCCGCCCTTCGCCATCAGCTCGCCGTGGGTGCCCTGCTCCACCAGGCGGCCGGCGTCGAGCACGATGATGCTGTCGGCGTTGACAATGGTGGAGAGCCGGTGCGCGATGACGACGGTGGTGCGGTTCTTCGACACCTGGTCGAGCGCGTCCTGGATCTCCTTCTCGGTATGGCTGTCGAGCGCGCTGGTGGCCTCGTCGAGCAGCAGGATCGGCGGGCCCTTGAGGATGGTGCGGGCGATGGCGACGCGCTGCTTCTCGCCGCCGGACAGCTTCAGGCCGCGCTCGCCGACCATGGTGCGATAACCGTCGGGCAGGGCGTGGATGAATGCGTCGATCTGCGCCACGCGGGCGGCTTCGCGCACCTCCTCGTCGGTGGCCTCGGGCCGGCCGTAGCGGATGTTGTAGAGGATGGTGTCGTTGAACAGCACGGTGTCCTGCGGCACGACGCCGATGGCGGCGCGCAACGACTCTTGCGTGACGTCGCAGATGTCCTGGCCGTCGATGGTGACACGTCCGCCGGCCACGTCGTAGAAGCGCAGCAGGATGCGGGAGACGGTGGATTTGCCTGCGCCCGACGGCCCGACGATCGCCACCATCTTGCCGGCTGGCACCTCGAAGGTGAGACCGTCGAGGATCAGCCGCTCCGGATCGTAACAGAACCTGACGCTCTCGAAGCGGATGGTGCCGCCGGACACGACGAGCGGCACAGCACCTGGCCGGTCCGCCACCTCCGGGTTCTCGGCCAGCACGTCCATCATGCGCTCGATGTCGGTCAGCGACTGCTTGATCTCGCGGTACACCATGCCCATGAAGTTGAGCGGGATGAAGAGTTGCAGCATCAGCGCGTTGACCATCACGAAGTGGCCGACGGTTTTCTGCCCGGCCGCGATGTCGATTCCCGCCATCACCATGCAGGCGGTGAGCGCGATGGTGAAAATGACCGCCTGGCCGGTATTGAGCACGGCAAGCGAGGTGTAGCTCTGGACGCTCGCCTGCTCGTAGGCTGCCACGGAGCGGTCGTAGCGCGTGGCCTCGCGCGCCTCGGCGCCGAAATACTTGACCGTCTCGTAGTTCAGCAGGCTGTCGATCGCCTTGGTGTTGGCGTCGGTGTCGCTCTCGTTCATGGTGCGCCGGATCTGGATGCGCCAGTCGGTCGCTCGCACCGTGAACCACAGGTAGAGCGTGATCATGCCGGCCACGATCGCGGCATAGCGCCAGTCGAACTCGAACGTCAGCACGGCCAGCACCAGCGCGAACTCGACGATGGTGGGGACGAACGTCATCAGCGTCATGCGCGTGATGTTCTCGATGCCGAGCCGGCCGCGCTCCAGCACCCGCGTCAGCCCGCCCGTCTTGCGCTCGAGATGGAACCGCAGCGAGAGGCGGTGCATGTGCTCGAAGGTGCTGAGCGCCAGCTTGCGCACCGCATGCATGGCGACCTTGGCGAACAGGCCCTCGCGCACCTGCACCAGCACGGTCATGGTGATGCGGGCGGCACCGTAGAGCAGGGTCGCCAGCAGCGGCGCGCCGATCAGCCAGGGGAGCGTCTGCCCCGCCGGCACCTGGCCGCCGGCCGCCACCACCAGCGCATCGGTCGCCCACTTGAAGGTGAACGGCATGGCGACCGTCACCAGCTTGGCGAGCAGCATCAGCCCCAGCGAGAGGACGACGGTTCTCTGCAGGTCGGGCCGGTCCGCCGGCCACACGTAGGGCCACAGCCCCTTGGCGACGCGCAGCCGGTGCGGGTCCGGCGCGAGGCGTCCGGCGAAGCGCGCAAAGACGCCGCCGGCGGAGGATCGATTGAGCCGCTGCATGGCTTGGCTTTAACCCCCGCCGCCGGGCTTGTCGATTGCAGCGTTCGAGCCGCACGGGAAGGGCAAGCGCTAGGCGCGCCGCCCCCGCGGCGGCAGATACACCCGCTGGCAGGGAAGGATGTAGCTGGCGCGATGAATGCGGCGCCGGTTCGCGGCATGGATGCGCTTGTAACGCCAGCCGGTGCCATAGTGGCGCTGAGCGATATCCCAGAGCGTATCGCCAGCCTTGACGACATACCAGCCGGGCGGCTTGACCTGCGATCCGGCCGTCTCGCAACTGCGAGAGGCATAGAGGCGCCGGCCGCCCTCGTGCCGCCGTGCGGTCTCAGGGGCAGACGCGACCCTGGCAGCCTTCGGGGCCTTCTCGGCTGGCGGGCCCGACACGCCCGCAGGCGGCCGTTGCGTCGGGGTCTTGGCGGCGTCCACGGTTTTCAGCGCGCCTGGTGTCTTGGGCGCGCGCTTGGCCTGCTCGGCCTTGCGCGCCTCCTCTGCCAGCCGCTCCCGCGCTGCCTTCTCGTCAACGGCGCGCTTGGCTTGCGCCACCCTCAGAGCCTCCTCCGCCTTGCGTGTCTCCTCCACCTGCCTGGCCGCTGCTGCCCGCTTCGCTTCCTCTGCCGTGCGGGCTTCTGCCGTTTTGGCCTCCGCGGTGCGCTTGGCCTCTTCGGCCTTGCGCACCTCTTCCTTCTTGGCGACCTCCGCCTGCTTGGCCTCAGCTGCGCGCCGCGCGTCCTCCACCGCCTTCGCTTCCGCGCTGCGCTTGGTCTCCGCGGCCGTGCGGGCCTCTTCCGCGGCCTTGGGCTCGGCGGTCTTCTTGGCCTGCGCCGCCTGCAACGCCTCCTCGGTCTTTCTCACCTCGGCCTCGCGCTTGGCCGCCTCGGCGAGCCTGCGCTCCTCCGTTGCCTTGCTGGGCTCCACGTCCGGCGCAACCGATGGCGGGGATTTCGGCGCCGGCGGGGCCTTGGAGGTGTCCGTCTTGCCAGCCTCGCCCGCGACCTTGCCGGCGTCCGGAGCCGGCATCTGCTTGGGCGGCGGCGCGGCTTTCTCGGCCAGCTTGCTCATTATCGACTGGAAGCGTTCGCCCGACCGCGTCAGCCAGTCCGCCGTCTCCTGCGGCGGCGGCGCCTTCGCCTGCGGCTTGCTGGCGACCACCGCGGGCGCAACTCCCGGCTTGACTGCCGGCGGACTGGCCGGCGCAACCGTGCCGGCGCCGCCTTGCGACAACCGCCGTATCAGCCGCTGGTACTCGCGATTGGAGTGCTCCATCCACTGCAGCACGGCGGTCCAGGGATCATCGCTACCGGCGCGGGGGGGTGCGGCGGGCTGCTTGCCCTGGGCCTGGGCGACGCGATCGCCTTTCAGCACCTCGCTGAACCGGCGCGAGGCGTCCTCGGCCAGCTGCTCGGCTCGCTGCCGCACCGGGTCGGCGGTCTGGGCGGCAGCTGAGCCCAAGACGCCGCCGGCGGCCAGCACGGCCAACGACGCGACCAGCACGCGAGCAGCCTGCATCAAGCCTTGCCTCCTCTCGTTCCCCGGCGCCCCCGAAGTTCCTCACGCAGGGGCCCCTGCCCGTTTCCACTCGAGACTGAAAGCAGCCGCTTTTTCCGATCGTTGCAGCGTAATGTTGCGATGGTCCGGCAACTCTACGACCCAACCTTAACCAAGTCGTGCCGCTGCCGCAAACCCGCGCGGGCTCCCGGGCAGCCCAGGGGACACGATGGCTTTCCGCACGCTCCACGCGCGCGCTCGTGCAGCCGCAATTTGGCCCCCGCCCGGCCCCTACCATTTACGCCTCCGCCAGCGGGCCAATGACAAAGACAGCAACAACAGGGCAAGGTAATGGAAGCCAGCCGCCACCAACGCAAGGATCAGATGCAGCAGAAGACCCGCAAGCCCGCCCGCAGCCGGCAGCGCTCCGTACAGCTCTCGGTCCAGCCCCCCGTCCACCCCCATGTCCGCAACATCTGCGTCTACTGCGGGTCGAACCCCGGCAAGAACCCGGCCTATGTCGAGGCGGCGCGCGGATTGGGGCGGGAGATGGCCAAGGCCGGCGTCGGCCTCGTCTACGGCGGCGGCGGGCTCGGCCTGATGGGTGAGCTCGCGCGCACGGTGCTGGCGCACGGCGGGCGCGTTACCGGCATCATTCCGGCGTTCCTGTCGGAGAAGGAGCGGATGCTGCGCGATGCCGACGAGCTGATCGTCGTCGACGACATGCATCAGCGCAAGAAGATGATGTTCGACAAGTCCGATGCGTTCGTGGCGCTGCCGGGCGGCATCGGCACCCTGGAGGAGCTGGTCGAGCAGCTGACCTGGGCCCAGCTCGGCCGCCACACCAAGCCGATCGTGCTCGTCGACATCGACGATTTCTACGCGCCCTTCCTCACCCTCATCCGCCACATGCAGGCCGAGGCCTTCATCCGGCCCGACATGGACGTGCGCTTCATCACCGTCGGCAGCGCCGGTGCCGTCCTCCCCGCCATCCTCGCCGCCGCCAGGCCACCCAGCGCGGCGGAGGCCGCCGCGGTGAGCGAGAGGTTCTAGGGCGACCGTTACGCCACCGGGGTGGGCTGCCGTCAGCCGGGATCGCCGCCGGTAGCGGAGGCGGATGCCAAGTCGCGGCCGTTCGCATAGGCGACGCAACGGCTTGCATTTGCGCCGGGCTCAGCCGATCACACGAGCCCGGAATCTTTGCAGAGTCTGCCGCGAGCGCGCCCGTGGCAGTCGATCCAATCCACCGACCTATTTCCAATAGGTTCTGTTCGAATGTCGGCGATTGCGGTATTGTGCCGCGCTTGCCATCAGGAAGCTGCAACCTCGTTCCCGTCGGGGCATTTGTCATGGGTCATTCCGCAAAGGCAGAGGCAGCGCTTGCGCTGCACCGTTTTGGGATGGGACCGCGCCTAGGATCGATCGCGGCCATCGAGTCGGATCCACGCGGCGCGCTGCTCGCCGAGCTGGACAGGCCGCGCGCGAGTGAGGTCGCGGCGCCATCGCTGCCGACGAGCACTCAGGCCTTCCGCACGGTCGCCGATGCGAACGCCGAGCGCCAGGCCCGGCGAATCCTCGCGACTCGCGCGCAAAAGGGGACACAGCGCGCCGAGGGCCCATCCATGGCCGAGGGCACTGGGCAGGCCGACACGGAGATGGCGGCAAGAATGGCCGCTGAAGCCGTTCCGGACCCTGGGCGGCAAATCTTTATGAATGAGGCACAGATACGCATCAACGCCGCGCTCGCAGCCGAGATCGGCTTTGCGGAGCGGCTCGTATGGTTCTGGTCGAATCATTTCTGCATCTCGGCCGACAAGATACAGAGCATGTCCGGGGCCTATGAGCGTGAATCCATCCGCCCCCACGTCCTGGGCCGCTTCGCCGACATGCTGCAGGCGGTCGAAGGCCATCCGGCGATGCTCTTGTATTTGGACAACACGGCGTCGATGGGCCCGAACTCGGTCGCCGGCATCAATCGCACCCGCGGGCTCAATGAGAACCTGGCGCGCGAAATATTGGAGCTGCACACCCTGGGTGTGCGCACCGGCTATACGCAAGATGACGTCACAAGCTTCGCCAACGTGCTCACCGGCTGGACCCTGCTCCCGGCCGGCGACAATCCCGAGCACGGCGGCGAGTTCATATTCAATCGGCGCCTGCATGAGCCCGGGCCAAAAAAGGTCGTGGGCAAGGTCTATGAAGACACGGGTGTCGAGCAAGGGCGCGCCGTGCTGCGAGACTTGGCCAGCCACCCCTCGACGGCGACGCATGTCGCCACCAAGCTGGTGCGGCACTTCATTGCCGATGAACCGCCACCGGTGCTGATCGAGAGGCTGGCGAGGACGTTCCGCGACACCGCGGGGGACCTCAAGGAGGTCACCAAAGTGCTGGTTTCCTCGCCCGAGGCCTGGGCGTTGCCGCGCGGCAAGCTCAAGCGCCCGAGCGAGTGGGTCATTTCAATGGTGCGCGCCGCCGGCACTCCAGCCGACGCCGCCCGCTTCACCGCGGGTCAGGCAAGTCTCGGCGAGCCGCTGTGGCGCCCGCCGTCACCCAAAGGCTATGCGGACGACGAGGCGACCTGGATCGACGGGATGGGCCAGCGCCTGGATGTCGCCAATTTCTTCGCAGAGCGGGTGGCGAGCCGCATCGACCCGCGATTCGTCATGGAGACGGTGCTCGGGTCCACCGTGTCGGCCGAGACCACGCAGGCTGTCGGTCGCGCCGAGAGCCGGCAGCAGGCGCTCGCCCTGCTGTTCATGTCAGCTGAGCTCCAGAGGAGGTGACCCATGACATCTTGCCACCACCTGCCGAGCCGCCGTGAGGCGTTGATCGGCTCCGGCGCCCTATTCGCCTGGACCCAGATGCCCAAGCTCGCGCGTGCCGAAGGCCGCGATCCGCGCATGCTCGTCATCGTCCTGAGGGGCGCTCTCGACGGGCTGGGTGCCGTGGCGCCTGTCGGCGACCCCGACTGGATCGGCCTGCGCGGAGATCGGGCCCTGGCGCTGGATGGCAAGCCACCGGCCCTGCCGCTCGATTCCTTCTTTGCCCTCAATCCGGCGATGCCGAACCTGCACCGGCTCTACAAGGCGCGGCATGCCACGATCGTGCACGCCACGACGACGCCCTATCGCGAGCGCTCCCACTTCGATGGTCAGGACGTGCTGGAGAGCGGGCTCGTCAGACCCGGCGCGGTCGATACCGGCTGGCTCAATCGCGCGCTGCTTGCGCTTGCGTCTGACGGCCGCGTCGATCCGAGGGGCGGCCGTGCCATGGCCGTGGGTCCGGTTACGCCGCTCGTGGTCCGGGGGCGAGCCCCCGTGATGTCATGGGCTCCCCAGCAAATGCTCCCGGCGAGCGACGACACGCAGGCACGCCTGCTGGACCTCTATCGGCACACCGATCCGAGGTTGGCGGCGGCACTCGAGGGGCGCTTGCGGCTCGCGGCGCTCGGGCGCGCGGGCGGCATGGACGCGTCGAAGGGCAGCCCTGCCCAACTCCCACCGCCGGGCATTGCGCGCGTGCGTGCCTACTTTGCCGAGGCCGCCGGCACGGCTGCCCGTTATCTCGCCCGGCCCGATGGGCCGCGGGTCGGCGCGATGGGCTTTGTCGGCTGGGACACGCACGTCAACGAGGGCGCTGCGTCGGGGCAACTCGCCGGGCTGCTCGGCGCGCTCGACGGCGCGCTGGCGGCAATCGAGACCAACATGGGCGAGTCCTGGCGGGAGACGGTGGTCGCCGTCATCACCGAGTTCGGACGGACCGCCCGCATCAACGGCACCGATGGTACGGACCACGGGACGGGCACGGTTGCACTCCTGGCCGGCGGTGCACTCCGCGGCGGACGCGTGATCGCCGACTGGCCAGGACTGAAGCGGACCGACCTGTATGAGGACCGCGATCTGAAGGCGACCATCGACCTGCGCGCCGTGCTCAAGGGCCTGCTCAGGGATCACTTGCGGGTCGAAGAAAGTGCGCTCGCGAGCAGCGTTTTTCCGGGCAGCGCCGACGTCAAGCCAACAGCCGGTCTCGTGGGCTGACGTCGAACCCGATTTCTCCGCATCGTTGACTGCAGTCAGGTAGACACGGGCTTGGGCGAACGCTGCCCCGCTCACCGCCTGAAATGGATGAACTCCCAGGGCGAGGCCTCGCTGCCCTGCGCGATCTCGACCTCGATCAGCACGGGCTTGTTGGCCGCGAGGCCGTCGGCGAGCACGGGCCTCAGGGCCTCGGGCGAGTCCACGCGGTGGCTCTCGATGCCGAACGCCTTGGCCAGCTCCATGAAATCCGGGTTGTGCAGCACCGCGTCGATCACGCGGTTGCCGAACTGGGTGCGCTGGTCGCGCAGCACGTTGCCGTAGGCGCGGTTGTTGAACACGACCGTCACCAGCGCGATCCCCTCCTGCACCGCCGTCGCCAGCTCCTGCATCCCGAACAGGAAGCCGCCGTCGCCCGTGATCGACAGCACCGCGCGGTCGGGATGCGCCGCCTTGACGCCGAGCGCGGTCGGGAAGCCGAAGCCGAGCGTTCCCTGATAGCCCTCCGACACGTAGGTGCGCGGCTCGTAGACGGGGAAGCCGAAATAGGACGTGAAGCCGATCTGCGACAGCTCCGGCACAAAGAAGCCGTCGCGCGGCAGCACCTCGCGGATCACGTCGAGGTAGGCCATCTGCGGCTGCACTTTGCGGATGGCCGCGCGTGCCTCGGCCTTGGCCGCGGCGATGCTGGCGTGCACGGCCTTCGCATCGCCCTTGGCCGATGTCTTGCGCCCGCGCGCGCGGCGCACGGCCTCCAGCAATGCCCGCGCGCCGGCGTCGGCATCGGCGACGATGCCGGCGTGCGGCACCAGGCGGCGCATCTCGGTCGGATCGATATCGATGCGGATCAGATGGGGCGGCGCCGGCGGGCGATCGACCAGCGTCATCATGCCGGTCCAGCGCATGTAAGGCATCTCCAGCCGGCTGCCGATGCCGATCAGCGCGTCGACCTCGGGCCAGAGGCGGTAGGCTTCGTACGAGGAGACGGCGAGCCCATGGTCCTCCGGCATCACGCCGCGCCCGCCGCGAAACGCCGCCACAGGGGCGATGAGCTCCTCAGCCAGCGCGCGCACCGCCTCGCTCGCCGCTTGCGCGCCGCCGCCGGTCATGATCATCGGCCGCCGGGCCGGGGCGATCAGCCTGGCCGCTGCCTCGATCTCGAGCGGTGACGGCGGCAGTGCGTCGGGGATCGCCGCGCCGGGCAGCGGCCGGACGTGGGCGCTGGCGGCCATCACGTCCCACGCCATCTCCACCGCCACCGGCCCCGGCCGGCCCGACAGCATCTGGCGGAACGCCTCGTTGACGATCTCGGGCGCGTCGGCCGCGCGCTCGATCCGCGCCGCCCACTTGATCATGGAGCGCAGGGTGGCCAGCTGATCCGGCAGCTCGTGCAGGTGGCCGCGGCCGCGGCCGAGGAAGGCGGACGGCACCTGGCCCGTGACGCAGAGCACGGGCGCGTTGCAGCCTTGCGCCGTGCACAGCGCCGCCATGGTGTTGAGCACGCCGGGACCCGGCACCACGGCGTACACGCCCGGCCGGCCGGTCGAGCGCGCATAGCCGAACGCCATGTAGCCGCACGCCTGCTCGTGCCGCGCGCCGATCGTGCGGATCTGCTCGGCCCGCTGCTGCAGGGCATCGAAGAGGGCATACATCTGCGCCCCAGGGAGCCCGAACACGGTGTCGACGCCGTTGGCGATCAGCGCCTCGACGAGCGCCATGCCGCCCGTCGTTGGCCCGCCCGTCAGGGGGCCGCCGGTGACCGAGGCACCGCTCGCCGGCCCGGATCTGCTCTTCTGCGCCATGCCCCCTGCCCGTCCAGGCTCGCCCCTGCAGCGCTACTCCGACGGCGTCTCCTCGGGCTTGGCGCCGCCCAGGCCGCGCAGCTTGGCGAACACGCGGGCCTCTTCCTCGCGCTCGGTCTCTTCGCGCTTTTCTTCCACGGGCCTCGGCGCCAAAATCTCCATGTCGGGCTGTGGCCCGAGGCCCGGTATGGTCTCCATCGCCGGCAGCAGCGTACCCTCGCGCTCGGGCTGCTTGTGATGCTCCTTGCGGTCGCGCTCCACGCGCTTGGCCGCCTTCTTGACCTCATTGTCGAGATCCGTCTGCGAGCACAGACCCAGCGTCACCGGATCCTGTGGCTGGAGGTTCGGCGAGTTCCAGTGCGTGCGCTCGCGGATGGCGGCGATGGTCGGCTTGGTGGTGCCGACCAGGCGCATGATCTGGCTGTCCTTCAGCTCCGCGTGATTGCGCAGCAGCCAAAGCACCGCGTTGGGGCGGTCCTGGCGGCGCGACACGGGCGTGTAGCGCGGCCCCGGCTTGGTCTTGACGTCGGGGATGTCGACCTTCGCCGCGGCCAGCCTCAGGCGATAGCTGTGATCTTCCTCGCCGCGCTTGATCTCCTCGCGCGTCATCTGCCCCATAGAGATCGGGTCCATGCCCTTGATGCCCTGCGCCACATCGCCGTCGGCGATGCCTTTGACCTCAAGCACATGCAGCTCGCAAAGCTGGGCGATCTGCTCGAACGAAAGCGAAGTGTTTTCGACGAGCCATACGGCGGTCGCCTTCGGCATCAGCAATTTGCGGTCACTCATAGGGGCCCTTTCCAAGACCTACAGGGACGTTGCCCGCGCAGGCCGAGAACACTTCAGAAAAATTCGCTGGGAACGCGCCTTATAGCGTGAGCCCACGACCCCATGCAACTGGCGTGCCGACATGCGCAAAAAATGTGCATTCCAGCATGCCCGGTCGCACATTGGGCGCAGTGCGATAGCTGCACCGCCGAAGCCGAAAATTCCTGCGGGAATCAGTGTGGCAGCAAATCACCAGCGCTGTCATGATCTTTTCGGCCCTGCTTGCGTTATCCATCAAAGCAGACGGGGACTTGTTGCGGCGCAAACACGACGCGACTATTTTTGCGCCGCGGCATGAACAGAATGAAGGCACAGCCAGCGATGAACGTCATCAACCGACATACGTACTTTTTCGAGGATCTGGAAGTCGGCATGGAAGCGAGCTTTGCCAAGACCGTGAGCGAGGCCGACATCATCGCGTTTGCCGAGGTCACCGGCGACAAGAATCCCGTTCACCTGGACGCCGAGTACGCCGCCAAGACCATCTTCAAGCAGAGAATTGCCCACGGCATGCTGACCGCCGGCTACATCTCGGCCGTGTTCGGCATGGAGCTGCCCGGGCCGGGCGCCATCTACGTGTCGCAGACCCTGAACTTTCGCGCCCCCGTCAGGAGCGGCGACCGGGTGGTGGCCAAGGTGCGGGTGATGGAGCTCTATCCAGCCAAGCGGCGCGCGCGCTTTGAATGTATCTGCGCCGTCGACGGCAAAGCCGTGCTGGAGGGCGAGGCCGTGCTGATGGTGCCCGCGCGGACCGCGCCGAAGGCGGCGTAGTTGTCATCCCGGAATTCGCGTCAGCGGCTACCCGGGACCCAGGGGAACCGGTTTCGCCTGGCGCTGGGTCCCGGCTCCGCGCTCCGGCCGGACGACAGAACGCAGCTTCCGGGATGACACGACATTGTTGTAAGCCTCCTCCCATGCAAGTCCTCCACGGCACCGACAGCATCCCCGCTGACGCGCGCGGCGCGGCGCTGGCGATCGGCAATTTCGACGGCGTCCACCGGGGCCACCAGGCGCTGATCGCGGCAACGAAGCAGGCGGCCGACAGACTTGGCCGAAAGGCCGGCGCCGTCCTGTTCGAGCCCCATCCGCGCGAGTTCTTCCAGCCCGACAAGCCGCACTTTCGCCTTACCCCCTTGCCGCGCAAGCTCGAGCTGCTGGAGCGGTTCGGACTAGGCCTGGCCGTCGTGCTGCGCTTCGATGCGGCCCTGGCGGGGTTGGCGGCGGAGGCGTTCATCGAGCGCGTGATCGTCGCGGCGCTGGGGGCCAGCCACATCGTCATCGGTTACGACTTCCGCTTCGGCAAGGCCCGCTCCGGCGATCCCGATACCTTGCGGCGCGCGGGCGAGGCACGCGGCTTCGGCGTGACCATCGTCGGCCAGGTAGCGGAGGCCGGGGAGGTGTTCTCCTCCAATGCCATCCGCGCCGAGCTCGCACAGGGCGACGTGCAGGGCGCCGCGCACATGCTGGGCCATTGGTGGCAGGTCACCGGCCGCGTGATCGGCGGGGCTAAACGCGGCAGCGGCCTCGGTTTCCCGACCGCCAACATCGCGCTGCATCGCGACACCGCGCTCGGCCATGGCATCTATGCGGCCCGCGTCCGTGTCGACGGCGAGCACTATGGCGGCGCCGCGTATCTGGGGACCCGCCCCATGTTCGACGACGGCGAGCCGGTCCTCGAGGTGTTCCTGCTCGATTTCGACGGCGACCTCTATGGCCGCGAGGTCGGCGTCGAGTTCATCGATTTCGTGCGCGCGGACGCCCGCCTGCCTTCGATCGAGGCTTTGCAGAAGCAGATGGCCAACGACTGCGCGCGTGTGCGCGAGATCCTCGCCAGCGCCCCGGAGCAGCCGGTCGCGGGGTGAGCACGGGCGTTGTCGCGCCGGACCACGGCGTCAGGACGGTGAGGCCCGCTGCTCGTTCCTCATGAGCCTCGCAACCCGGGAGCCTCAGAACTTGTAGTTCAATCCGAGCTTCAGCGTGTCGAACACCGCGTCGTGAGCGAACCGGAAGGTACCGCCGCCCGTGCCGGCCGTGGTCACCAACTCGATGTCGCTGAGGATGATGCGCTCCCACTCGAACTTGGCGCTCCAGGTCGGCGACAAGGCTAGTTCCAGTCCGGCCCCTACGGCGCCGCCCATCTTCATGCCGCTCTCCTTGGTGCCCGAGACCAGCGTGTTGCCGAATGGGTCCGCATCCGTGAAGCTGACCTTCGTGTCGACCCAGGCGACGCCCAGCTTGATGTAGCCGAGCATGCGATCGTTATAGACCCCAAGACGCGCCATCGTGGTGCTGTAGAACCCCGTCTTGACCGATGCCCGGCTATCGTTGGCGGAGAACCCGGGTGTCACCGCGATGCCGGGATGCTGGCGGTTGGCACTGAAGCCGAGAAAGCCGTATTCGCTCTCGAGGCCGACCAGCAGGCCGCCGTGCGCAATGCTGTACCCCAGCGTCAGGCCGCCCACGAAGCTGGCGTCATCCAATTGGAACGCCGAGATGCCCGTGAACGTGTTGTATCCGTTGAGATCGGTATGCGTCGCCCGGCCATCGGCATACCCCACGTAGGCGCCCACGTAGCGCCCGGCCCAGCGCGAGACCTCCGGCGCCGGAGCAGCCTGCGTGCTCTTCATCCCGTCAGCGGCGGCGGCGCCTGCGAAGCCGGCCACGGCTACGGCGCAGATCAGCAGTCTCTTCATTTGTCCTTCTCCGATCTTCCGCCCGGGCGTTTTGCGACGCTCAAGCGGACATGGACATCGGACGCGACCTTGATCCGGCTGCTGATAGCTGATTCGGGTAGTCCTCCTTGTTGCGTGGCGGCCACGGCGGACCCACTTGCAAGACCTGTATCCGCTAGTGTTATTAATGACTTGCGCAGGTGCCAGCGGCGCCATCCACCCCTCCGCGGGCCGCCCTGCGCGGCAGAGGCGATGGCCGCTCGTTCCGTCACCGCCTATGGTGCAGGCCGACGCCACTCAGCCTGAGCTGCGCCCGCCGACCCCATGAGCCACGTGACGCCAAACCTCGACGACGCCCGCCGCCGCGAGCACAAGGCGCGCAACGCGCTGCACTCGGCGCTGCTGGTCGGCGGCTTGGGGCTGGTGACGGCGCTCTCGGCCTGGCTGATGTGGGATTGGCCGGGCGTGCTGATCGCGCTGGCTTGGATCGGCGCGCTCTACGCCTTTGCACCGCGCCTGCCGCCCGAGCTGATCATGCGCATGTACCGCGCGCGCCGGATCGATCCCGGCCAGGGCGGACAGCTCACGTATGTCCTCGAGGTGTTGGCCCGCCGCGCCGAACTACCCGCGGTCCCGGCGCTCCACGTCATCCCCAGCATGACGCTCAATGCCTTTGCCACCGGCGCCCCCAGCAAGGCCGTGATCGGTGTCACCGAGGGGTTGCTGCGGCGGCTATCGCTGCGCGAGCTCACCGGCGTGCTGGCGCACGAGCTGAGCCACGTGGGCAACAACGATCTGGCCGTCATGAGCCTCGCCGACGTGATGACGCGCTTCACCCAGGCGCTCTCCTACCTGGCCTTGTTCCTGGCGATCTTCAATCTGCCGGCCATGCTGCTCGGCGACAGCGACATCCCGTTCAGCGCCCTGCTGCTGCTCTACCTCGCCCCCACCATCGGCAGCCTGCTGCAGCTCGGCCTCTCGCGCACGCGCGAATACGATGCCGACCTCGAGGGCGCCATGCTCACCGGCGATCCGAGCGGCCTCGCCGCCGCGCTCGACAAGCTCGAACGCTACCAGGGCCGCTTCTGGGAGGACCTGATGTTCCCGGTGCCTGGGCGGCGCATACCCCAGCCGTCCCTCTTGCGTTCGCATCCGCCGACCGCGGACCGCATCGCCCGCTTGCTGGCGCTCGAGGGCCGCGAGATGCCGCCGCCGATCGAGGTGGTGGAGGAACCGTCCGTGTCGATGGTGGGCTTCGGCCCCGGGAGCCTGCAGCCCCGCTACCGCTTTCCCGGCGTGTGGTTTTGACGGCATGTCCCCTCTCCCCGTTCTTCACGGGGAGAGGGAGAAGCTCAAACCTCCCGCCACAGGGCGCGCACGAACCGCACGCGCAGGCCGGCGCGCTCCATGTTGCGGTGGCTGGTGGAGAGATAGTCGGCGCCACTGCACACGAAGTCGACGCCGGCGGCGCATGCATCAGCGATGCGGCGTCGCAGCAGCGCCGCCTGCAGCCCGCGGCCGCGGAACGCCGGGTCGGTCGCCGCATCGGCGCAATAGCCGACACCATCGTGCAGGTAGAGGATGCCGACGGCTGCCGGCCGGCCATCGGCGCGCGCCAGGTAGAGCTGCCATCCGGGTAAGCCGAGCCAGGGCCGCACGTTGGCCTTGAACTGCGCGGCTTCCGGGATCTGCCGGCCAGCGACATAGCCGTCGAGGAACTCCTCCATCAAAGCGGCGCTCGTCACGCGTTCGACCACCGCGGCCGTATCGTCCGTTGCGGCATCCGGCTCGCAGATCAGCGAGGTGTGGAAACCCGCCTGGAAATACCCGAGCCTAGTCAGCTCCCGCCCCAGCGCAGCGTCGTAGTTGCCGGGCACCATCTCGAACTGCGCCTCGACGCCGGCGTCGCGATACCATTGGGCGAGCGGCGCGATGTGCCGCTCATGCCCGGCGCGCAGTCCAACCACCGCGTTGAAGCCGGGCACCGGCAGGTGCCGCGCCATAAAGGCGACCACACCCTCGTCGAGCCGCCGATAGGCGACACCGATCGGGTTGCCGGGAATACGCTCCAGCACCTGCAGACGCGAGAGCGTATAGGCCGCCTCGACGGCAATGGTGCGCCGAACCAGGCCGGCGGATGGGACGAGCCTCGGCAATCGTGTCACCCCGCTTGTCATACCTTGGCTTGTCCCCGGTATCCAGCCATCCGCAGACGCCGGAGCGAGCGGCGCGATGGATCCCGGCGACGAGCGCCGGGATGACAGATGTTACGCCGCTTTCTTGGCGGTCGCGATCTCGGCGAGCTGGCGCACCAGCGCGCGCACGCCCTTGAGGCGCGACTCCGGCAGGTCCCAGTCGGCTTTGAACACGAGCTTGTGGTCGGGCTGCATCCTCACCCCACCGCGCGACTTCTGCATGAAGGCCACCAGCCCTTCCGGATTGGCGAACTGGTTCTTGCGGAAGGCGATCACGGCTCCCTTCGGCCCTGCGTCCACCTGCTGCAGGCCGGCCTGCCGGGCCAGCGCCTTGATCTCCATCACGTCGAGCAGATGCTTGACCTCCTCCGGCAGCTCGCCGAAGCGGTCGACCAGCTCGGCCGCGAAGCCATCGATGTCGGCGCGCTGCTCCAGCATCGACAGGCGGCGGTAGAGCCCGAGGCGGAGCTGCAGATCGCCGACATAGCTCTCCGGGATCAGCACCGAGGTGCCGAGCGAGATCTGCGGGCTCCACTGGTCCTGCGCCTCGCCGAGGTCGCCGCCCTTGAGCGCCGCCACCGCCTCCTCGAGCATCGACTGGTAGAGCTCGAAGCCGACCTCGCGAATGTGGCCCGACTGCTCCTCGCCCAGCAGGTTGCCGGCGCCGCGGATGTCGAGGTCGTGCGAGGCGAGCGAGAAACCCGCGCCCAGCGTGTCCAGCGACTGCAAAACCTTCAGCCGCTTCTCCGCGCCCTCGGTCAGGCGCTGCCCGTTCGGCGTGGTGAAGTAGGCGTAGGCGCGCGCCTTGGAACGCCCGACGCGCCCGCGCAGCTGATAGAGCTGGGCCAGGCCGAACATGTCGGCGCGGTGCACGATCAGCGTATTGGCGTTGGGGATGTCGAGGCCGGACTCCACGATCGCCGTCGACAGCAGCACGTCGTATTTGCCATCGTAGAACGCGGTCATGACGTCTTCCAGCGTGCTCGCCGCCAGCTGGCCGTGGGCGCGAGCAAGCTTCAATTCTGGCGTGTGCTCGGCGAGGAACTCGGCGATGTCCTCGAGGTCGGAGATGCGCGGCACCACGTAGAAGCTCTGGCCGCCGCGGTAGCGCTCGCGCCGCAGAGCTTCGCGGATGATCACCGGATCGAACGGCGAGATGTAGGTGCGGACCGCCAGGCGATCGACCGGCGGCGTGGTGATCAGCGAGAGCTCGCGCACACCCGTCAGGGCGAGTTGCAGGGTGCGCGGGATCGGCGTGGCCGTAAGCGTGAGCACGTGCACGTCCTCGCGCAGCTGCTTCAGGCGCTCCTTGTGAGCGACGCCGAAGTGCTGCTCCTCGTCGACGATCAGCAGCCCGAGCCGCTTGAAAGCGATGCCCTTGCCGAGCAGCGCATGCGTGCCGATGGCGATATCGATCCCGCCGTCCTGGATCCCGGCCTTGACGGCGGCGAGATCCTTGGCGCTGATCAGCCGCGACGCCTGGGCAATGCGCACGGGCAGGCCCTTGAAGCGCTCGGTGAAGGTCGCATAGTGCTGGCGCGCCAACAGGGTGGTCGGCACCACCACCGCCACCTGGAAGCCGGCGAGCGCCGCATCGAACGCCGCCCGCAGCGCGACCTCCGTCTTGCCGAAGCCGACGTCGCCGCACACCAGCCGGTCCATCGGTTTGCCCGAGGCCAGATCGTCCAGCACCGCGGTGATGCTGGCGGTCTGGTCCTCGGTCTCGTCGTAGGGAAAGCGGGCGACGAACTCCTCGAACTCACCGTGCGGCGGCATCATCACCGGCGCCTGCTTGAGTTGGCGCAGCGCCGCCACCTTGATCAGCTCGGAGGCGATCTCGCGGATGCGCTGCTTGAGGCGGGCCTTGCGCGACTGCCAGGCGGCGCCGCCCAGCCGGTCGAGTTGCACGAGCCCATCGGCCGAGCCATAACGCGACAGCAGCTCGATGTTCTCGACCGGCAGATAGAGCTTGTCGCCGCCGGCATAGCCGATCTCCAGGCAGTCGTGCGGGGCGCCGAGCGCCGTGATGGTGGTGAGCCCGTCGAAGCGGCCGATGCCGTGATCGGCGTGGACGACGAAATCGCCGACACCGAGGCTCGTTGCCTCGGTGATGACGTCGGCCGCCCGGCGCACCTTGCGCCGCGGCCGCACCAGACGATCACCCAGGATGTCCTGCTCGCCGATGACGGCGAGGTCGCCCGTCTCGAACCCCTGCTCCACGCCCAGCACCGCGAACGCCGCCACATCGGCCGGCAGCGCCTCGGCTTCCGCGAAGCTCTCGACCTTCCTGGCGCCCTGGAGCTGATGCTCGCCGAGCAGCGCGAGGAGCCGCTCGCGCGCGCCGGCGGTGAAGGACGCAATGATCACGCGCCGGCCCCGCTCCTGCAGCGAGCGCACGTGCGCGGCCGTTGCGTCGAACACGTTGAGCCCCTCGCCCGAGCGCTCCAGCGCGAAGTTGCGGCCTACCCGGCCGCCGAATGAGCGCAGCTTTGCTTCCCGGCCATCGTCGTCCGCTCCGCTCCGCGGGAATGACGGTGGCGGCTCCTCGAACGGCGTCAGGTGGCGCACGACGCGCTCCCCCTGACGCCCTTTCCATTCTCCCTCGGTCAGGAACATGCGCCCCGGCGACACCGGTTTGTAGGGGGGAGCCCCGAAACTGAGCGTCTCGAGCCCCTTCACGCGCGCGTCGCAATGGTCCGCGATCAGCGCCAGGCGCTCTCCCACCGCATCCTCGACGCGATGATCGAAGCTCACCGGCGCATCACCCATGTAGTCGAACAGAGTCTCCAGATGGTCGTGGAACAGCGGCAGCCAGTGCTCCATGCCGGGATAGCGCTGGCCGGCGCTCACGGCCTCGTACAGGGCATCATCGGTGGTCGCGGGGCCGAACGCCTCGACATAGCCGGCGCGGAAGCGCTTCTCGGCCGCCTCGCCGAACGCCACCTCGCTGATCGGCATCAAGGTGAGCCGCTGCACGGTCTTGCCGGTGCGCTGCGTCTCGGGGTCGAACGCCTTGATGTGCTCGAGCGTGTCGCCGAAGAAGTCGAGGCGCACGGGGCTCGTGCGTCCCGGCGGATAGAGATCGAGGATGCCGCCGCGCACCGCGTACTCGCCGGGCTCCATCACCGTGCCGGTGCGCTGGAAGCCCGCCAGGTTGAGCCGCTGGATCAGCTCGTTCCTATCGACGCGCTGGCCGGGCGCGATATTCTTGAGGGAGCGGCGAATGAATTCGCGGGAAGGCACCCGCTGCAGGATGGCGTTGACCGTGGTGACGACGACGGTCGGCCCCTTGCGCGCGCCGGCCGCAAGCCGCGCCAGCGCCGCTACCCGCGCCGCCACGATCTCCGCGTTGGGCCCGATGCGGTCGTAGGGCACCGTATCCCAGGCGGGAAACGGGATGACGCGCACCTTGGGCGCGAAGAACGCGAGGCCCTCGGCCAGCGCCTCCAGGCGGCGGTCGTCGCGGGCGACGTGCAGCAGCAGCGGCGGCGAGCCGGCACCCGGTTCCTCCGTCAGGCGCGCCAGCACCCGCGGCGCCACCTCATCCGGCACCCCGGTCAGCACCTCGCGCGTGACGTCATGCCCGCGAAGGCGGGCACCCACGCCAGCCCGATATTTGGAAGTGCTGTCAACCATTCGCCGCGCGCTCCAAACCATGGAACGCACGCACCTGCGCGACCAGTCCGGCAAACTCACCGCCCGGCTCGAGCTCGGGGTGCCAGATCATCTCCTGCAGATCGGGATCGGGCAACGTCAGGAACCGCTCGAACAGCGCCAGGGTCTCGGCCGGCATGCCCGGCAGCGCGCTGTCGGCGAAGCGGCCGAGCGTGATGTCCATCTCCTTGGTACCGCGATGCGACGCGCGGTAGGCGGCACGCCGGCGCCGACTTAGCAGATCATCGCTCATGTGGACCAAGTTCGGCTCGGATAACTCGCCCGGGGCGCTTGACGGTCGAGGGGCGCACCGCCACCCTCGCCAAGCTCGAGGCCGTCATATAGGCCCATAAGCGCCGACAGAAAAGTGCATTGGCACCGCACGGCAGCGATCGCCGCGACGCGGACCACGGCCGGAGTGCTATTGTCTCTCGATCATGCGGCCCCACCAGCTCACACCCCTCTTCGCCGCCGCGAGGAGCCTCGCCGGCATCGGGCCGCGCATGGAGCTGCTGCTCAAGAAGGCGCTGCGCCTGCCGCCCGGGGTCAGCGAGCCGCGCATCGTCGATCTGCTCTGGCATACGCCAACCGGCGTCATCGACCGCCGCGCCACGCCCACCATCGCCGCCGCCACGCCCGGCACCATCGCCACGCTCGACGTGCGCGTGCTCAAGCACAAGCCGGCGCCCCGCGGCAACACGCGCGCGCCCTACAAGGTCCCGTGCGAGGACGACAGCGGACGCATCGATCTCGTGTTCTTCCATGCCGAGCGCACATTCATCGAGCGCCAGCTGCCGGTCGGCTCCATGCGCACCGTCAGCGGCCGCATCGAGAGCTACAACGACAAGAAGCAAATGTCGCACCCCGACTACATCGTCGCGCCGGAGGCGCGCAGCGAGCTGCCCCTTCTGGAGCCCGTGTACCCGCTGACGGCGGGCCTCTCCGGCAAGATCCTGCTCAAGGCGGCACGCCAGAGCCTGGAGCGGTTCGCCGAGCTGCCCGAATGGCAGGACGCGGCCTGGCTGGCGCAGCAGGGCTGGCCGGCCGTGAAGACCGCGCTGACCCGCCTGCACCGGCCCGAGGAGCCGGCCGACGTGTCGCCCGCCTCGCCACCCCGGCAGCGGCTCGCTTATGACGAGCTGCTGGCGAGCCAGCTGGCGCTCGCCCTGGTGCGCCAGAGCGTGAAATCGCAGCTCGGCCGCCCGGTCAGCGGCGACGGGCGCATCCGCGCGAAGGTCGCCGACGCGCTCCCCTTTCAGCTTACCAATTCGCAGCGCCAGGCCCTGAAGGAGATCGCCGAGGACATGATGGCGCCGCACCGCACGCTGCGCCTGCTGCAGGGCGACGTCGGCTCCGGCAAGACCGTGGTGGCGTTGATGGCGATGGCGATTGCCGTCGAGGGCGGCGCGCAGGCGGCCCTGATGGCGCCGACGGAGGTGCTGGCCCGCCAGCATGCCGACACGATCGCCCCGCTCGCCGACGCCGCTGGACTGCGGCTAGGGCTGCTCACGGGTCGCGAGAAGGGCCGCGCCCGCGCCGAGCTGCTGGAGCGGCTGGCCGCCGGCGACATCGACATCCTGATTGGCACGCATGCGCTGTTCCAGGCCGACGTCGCCTTCCGCGATCTGGCCTTCGCCGTCATCGACGAGCAGCACCGCTTCGGCGTGCACCAGCGCCTTGCCCTGCAGACCAAGGGAGGCAAAAGCGGCGCCAATGTCCTGGTCATGACCGCGACGCCGATCCCGCGCACGCTCCTCATGACGCACTACGGCGATCTCGACGTCTCGCGCCTCGCCGAGAAGCCGGCGGGGCGCAAGCCGATCGTCACCAAATCGATCCCGGTCGACGCCATCGAGCGGCTGATCGAGCGCCTCAGAGTCCAGCTCGCGGAGGGTGCCCAGGTCTATTGGGTGTGCCCGCTGATCGAAAGCTCCGACAAGTCCGAGCTGGCGGCCGCCGAGGAGCGGCACGCGCACCTCTCCCAGATATTCGGCGCCGACACAGTCGGGCTGCTGCACGGCGCCATGCCCGACAAGATCAAGGACGCCACCATGGCGGCGTTCGCGGCCAACCAGCTCAAGATCCTGGTGGCGACCACGGTGATCGAGGTCGGCGTCGACGTGCCCAACGCCAATATCATGGTGATCGAGCACGCCGAGCGCTTCGGGCTCGCCCAGCTGCACCAGCTCAGGGGCCGCGTCGGCCGCGGTACGCGCGAGAGCTTCTGCATGCTGCTGCACAAGCCGCCGCTGGGCGAGGCCGCGCGTGCCCGTCTCGCCATGATGGAGGACACCGAGGACGGCTTCCTGATCGCCGAAAAGGACCTCGAGCTGCGCGGCGGCGGCGAGGTTCTGGGCGCGCGCCAGAGCGGTGTGCCAGAGTTCCGCGTGGCGGAGGTGCCGGGCTTCCAGGACTTGCTGGCGGCCGCTCGCGACGATGCCCGCTTGATCCTCTCGCAGGATCCCCACCTGGCCTCCCTGCGCGGGGCGGCGCTGCGGCTCCTGCTCTACCTGTTCGAGTGCGACGAGGCCGTGCGCCTGTTCCGCGCGGCGTAGGTCTCACGGCCCGTCGTCGAGGTCGACGCCATCGGACGGCCCGGTGGCGTCGGCGCCCATGCGCAGGCGGTGGCCATCGAGATCCTGCACGTTCATCTCGCGCACGCCCCACGGAAAGTTCGCCGGCGCCTGTCGAATGATGGCGCCACGCCGCTGGTACTCCTCGTAGAGCGCATCGATGTCCTGCACGTAGATCGACAGCCATGTACCCGGCGCGCCCTGCCCGCCCTGGCACAGGAAGATGCGCACCGCATCGCGCTCCACGGAGGCGAATGTGGGCGGGGTGCCCCAGTCCCATTCCACGCGGAAGCCAAGCTTGTCGACGTAGTAGGCGATCGATGCCGGCACGTCCCTGACGTTGAAGATAGGCGTCGCGGACTGGAAGCGGTTGGCGTTGTGGTCTTGCGGGCTGGCCCCGGCGGCGATCAGCGAGCGGGCGATCTCCGCGTCAACCTTGCCGGCATGGTTGAGCGGCGAGCTGCCCCGATGATCTTTCGCCGCGGGATCGGCACCCAACTCCAGCAGCAGCTTCACCACCTCGGGGCGGTTCTTCAGAACGGCCAGATGCAGCGGCGTGCGATGCTCCTCGTACCGGCTCATGCGCTCCGCCAGCAGCAGGCGGTTGCGGCCGACGAGCTGGCGCACCAGATCGACGCGCCCGAGAGCAACCGCGGAAAAGATCGTGGGCTTCGCCCCGCGCTGAAGCAACAAGTCGGCGACTGCCTCCCGCACGTCGCGAAAGCAGGTCGCCCAGCCGATCACGCCGAGCCCGTGGGCATCGTCTTCCGCGTCGATGTCCGCTCCGGCATCGAGCAGGCGATCCACCACCGCCGCATGCCCGCCCTGCGCCGCCCAGTGCAACGCCGTAGCGTTGTCGAACTTGTCGCGCGTCGTCACATCGAAACCGCGCCGGATCAGGACGTCGACACACGCGAGATGCCCCTTGTCCGCGGCCAGATGCAGCAGCGGCCGGTTCCAATCGCTGCCGGTCACACGGATCTTTGACGGATGCGCGGCAAGGCGAGCGTCAAGCAGCCGTGCGTCGCCTACGACGACGGCTGCGAGGAGCTCACCGTCGAGGCTGAACCCATCGACGTGCGCCTTCAGCGCGCGCCAGCTGGGAAAGCCGTAGTCCTTGGCGATGGCGAGCTGGGCCTGGTGCAGCTTGGCGCCAGGATCGTCCGCGCGCAGCTCGGCCAGCCGCTCCTTGGCGGCCTTCTTCAGCCATGCGAGATCGGGACGGGCGGGAAGCGTCTTGGTCATGAAGCACCTTCTTTCTCGGCGCCCGGCGTCCGCAGCTCTCGGGCAAGAAAGAAGATGTGGCTCGATCTGACTGTACGAGGCGGGTTCAACCCTTCACGCGGACCGTTGGTCGCCTGCTCGACCTGCCGCTTTACTATCGCCTTTCGCCATCGTTGTCATCCCGGGCTTCATGCCCGGGATGGGGAGCCCGACGCATGTGGGTCGCTGGATCCCGGGGACAAGCCCCGGGATGACGCTCCGCTACGGCCGCGCCGCCTCGATGGCGGCGGGCTTGCGGCCGTTGCGCGTGCGCTCGGCCAGCTCCTTCAGCCTGGCCTGCGTCTCGGGGTTCACCATGCCGGCCGAGATGATGATCTTGGCCGCGTCCTCCACGCTCATCTTCACCGGCAGCACGCTGCTGCGCGGCACGAAGCACACGAAGCCCGACGGCGGCAGCATGCCGGTCGGCAAGAACACGCTGATCAGATCCTGCCCCGGGAGCTCGGCGGCGATCTGGTCGGCCGCGTCCCCGGTCACGAACACGATTGCCCAGATGCCTTTGGAGGGAAACTCCATCAGCGCCACTTTCTGGAAGCTCTGGTTCGGCGCCGAGGCCGTCACCACCGACTCGAAGATCTGCTTGAGGCCCTGATAGACGTTGCGCACGATCGGCATGCGCCCGACCATCATCTCGCCGGCGCTGATCAGCGAGCGGCCCAGCAGGTTCGCCGCCAGCGCGCCGATCAAGGTCAGGCCGACGATGCCGAACACCAGGCCGATGCCCGGGATGGCGAAGGGCACATAGGATTCGGGATTGTAGATCTTGGGGATGTAGGGCTTGACCCAGGCATCGACGATATTGATGAAGTACCAGGCGATGTAGAGCGTGATGGTCACGGGCCCCACCACCACGAGGCCGGTCAGGAAATAGTTGCGCAGCCGCGCGCCCGCGTGCAGCGGCTCGGGCGGGGCTTGGAACGCCAGCTTGGCGAGCCCCGCTTTGATGTCATCCGTCTCGCCCTGCGCCTGGCGCGGACCGGACGGGTCTGGCTGTTCCTGCATTGGGACGGCTCACAAATGAGCTGTCTGGCCTTGGCGTGCGCGCGTCCAGCTCGGTGTTGCGCTCCCGGACATCATGCAAATGCCCGGCCAGAATTCGATTCGCGCACCATTGTCACCGAAGATGGTGTCGAAGCAAGGCCGCGGGAAGACCCAGGCGCCGCACCGCTGCCCGCCCCCATGCCGCCGCCCGTAACCGACTGGAATCACGCCGATTTCGGATCGTTCCGGTCGTAACTCTGGGACTACTGGGCGACCACCAGGCAGTCGAGGCCGCTGCCCTTGAGCTTGGCGCAGGCGGCCTGGCCCTCCTGCTGGGAGGCGAACGGACCGACCCGCACCCGGTAGAACGAGCCCATGTTACCCACCACCGCCTCATCGATCTGCGGGTCGCGCTGACCCAGCGCCGCTGCATACTGCGTCTTGACCTTGCCGGCGAGCGCCTGCGCCTGATCCTGCGTGCGCACCATCCCCACCTGAACCCGGAACTTGCCCTCGGGCTTGGCGGGCAACGCGGCGGTCTCGGTCGGCGCGGGGCCGCCGTGCACCTCCGTGTTGCGCGTCCACGCGCTGCGCGCCGACTTGGGCCGCGGCTCCGTGTTAGGGACGGGGGCCGGCTCGGAATCGGTTCGGAGAATCGAGGCTGTGGACTGCGGTGCCGGCGCGGACGATTGCGGCGGCGCGGGAGTCGAGGCCGGGCCCCCGAACAGGCCTCCGAACGGGTTCCAGCCGCCGCTCTTTTGCTTCTCCGCGGCTGGCGCCGGCGCGGCCGCGAGGCTCGTGCTCGGCGGCGGTGTCGGCGCCGTCGTCGTGGTCGTCACCAACGTGGATGCCGCGCGTGTCGACGCCCGCGGCGTCTGCGGCACGGCGGCTGCGATCGCCTCGCCGCTCTCGGTCAGCCCGGCCTCCTGGTAGGCGGCCGCACGCTGCCCCAAGGCATCCTTGCGCTCGGTCTCGCCCAGCCCACCCTTGAGCCACAGTGCACTCGTGAGATCGGCGATGGCCTGGGCCGGCTGCTTTTGCTGCCGGTAGGCGATGCCGCGATAGAGCAGGGCCTTGGCCATGGTGGCGGGAGGCAGACGGCCGGCGGCCAACGTGCTCGTCAAAGCCTGCACAGCCTGTTCCGCCTTGCCAGCCTCCAGCAGCTTCAAGGCGGCGTCGACGGCCTGCTGCGCCTCGGCGGCGGTCAGCTTCTTCTTTTTTTCCGGAGCGTTGGGCTGCTCGCCCTGCTGTGCCTGCTCAGGCTGGGGGGCCTTCTTCTTGGCCTTCTTTGCCGTCTGTGCCTCGCCGGGCGCGGCACAGGCCAGCACCAGGGCCGCGGCGGCCACCGCTGCCAAAGCCATCGCGCGCGCGTCTCGAGCCCAGTGTCGGGCCATAGTGGTCTTCCCCCGTGACGTCGGCGAAACGCTACGCACCTCCCGTGGGCGAAATTAAGCCCTTTCACGATCCGGACGCAAATGCGCCGTGCGCCCGAATCTTTGTTATTCCACGCTATTCCACCGTCACCGATTTGGCCAGATTGCGCGGCTGGTCGACGTCGGTGCCCATGAATACCGCCGTATGATAGGCGAGCAGCTGCACCGGCACGGCATACAGCAGCGGATGCGTGAAGCCGTGCACCTTGGGGATCGGGATGTGTGCCTCGAGCGCGCAACCCGCCCGCTCGGGGGGTGCATCCGACAGCAGGATGATCTTGCCCCCGCGCGCCGCCACCTCCTGCATGTTGGAGACGGTCTTCTCGAACAGCTCGTCCTCCGGCGCCACCACGATCACCGGCACGTTCTCATCGATCAGAGCGATGGGCCCGTGCTTGAGCTCGCCCGCCGCGTAGCCCTCAGCGTGGATGTAGGAGATCTCCTTCAGCTTGAGCGCGCCTTCGAGCGCGATCGGATAGCTGACCCCGCGGCCGAGGTAGAGCACGTCCTTGGCCTTGGCGAGGTCGTGCGCCAGCCGCTCGTAGACCGGTTCGCTGTGCAGCAGCGTGGAGATGTGCCGCGGCACCTCGGCCAGCGCCTGCACCAGCTCCTTCTCCTGCGCCGCGCTGACGGTGCCGCGCGCACGCCCAAGGGCGATCGTCAGGCACGCCAGCGCGGAGAGCTGGCAGGTGAACGCCTTGGTGGAGGCGACGCCGATCTCGGGGCCGGCGAGCGTCGGCAGCACCACGTCGGACTCGCGCGCAATGGTGGAGGTGCGCACGTTGACGATCGAGGCGATACGCTGGCCCTGCGCCTTGCAGTAGCGCAGCGTCGCCAGCGTGTCGGCGGTCTCCCCCGACTGGGTGATGAACAGCGCCAGGCCGCCTTTGGGCAAGGGCGGTTCGCGATAGCGGAACTCGGAGGCGACGTCGATCTCGACGGGGACGCGCGCATACCGCTCGAGCCAATACTTGCCGACCAGGCCCGCATAGTAGGCAGTGCCGCAGGCCGAGATCGATATCTGCGCGATGCCCGCCGGATCGAGCCCGAGATCGGGCAGCAGCACGCGGCCTTCCGAGAAGTCGATAAAGCTGCCGAGGGTGTGGCTGATCACCTCCGGCTGCTCGTGGATCTCCTTGGCCATGAAGTGGCGGTAGTTGCCCTTGTCGACCAGCAGCGAGCTTGCCACCGACTTGATGGCCGGGCGCTCGACCTTGCGGCCGTCGAGGCCGAAGATCTGCGCCGTCTCGCGACTGAGCACCGCGCAGTCGCCATCCTCCAGGTAGGTGATGGTATCGGTGAACGGCGCCAACGCGATCGCGTCCGAGCCCAGGTACATCTGCCCGTGACCATGCCCGATGGCGAGCGGCGGTCCGTTGCGGGCGCCGATCATCAGGTTGTCCTCGCCGGCAAAGATGATGGCGAGCGCGAACGCGCCGCGCAGACGCTGCAGCGCCGCCTTCGCCGCCTCGACGGGCGCGCGGCCCTGATCCAGATAGTCGCTGACGAGATGCAGCACCGTCTCGGTGTCCGTCTCGGTCTGGAACTCGTGGCCCTTGGCCGTCAGCTCGGTGCGCAGCTCCTGGAAGTTCTCGATGATGCCGTTGTGCACGACGGCCACGCGCTCGTTCATGTGCGGGTGGGCGTTGCGCTCGACCGGCTTGCCATGCGTCGCCCAGCGGGTGTGGCCGATGCCGGCACGCCCTTGCAGGGGATGATTGGAGAGCCTGAGCTCCAGGTTCTTGAGCTTGCCTTCGGCACGGCGGCGATCGAGGTGGCCGTTCTCGACCGTGGCCACGCCCGCCGAGTCATAGCCGCGATATTCGAGCCGCCGCAGCGCCTCGACCAGGTCGCCCGCCACCGCCGTCTTCCCGAGAATGCCAACAATGCCGCACATGTAGGTTCCCGTTCCTCAGTCCCCGTTGCGCATGAGAGCTAGCCCGGGGTGCTGCAAGTCATGTGCCGTTGATAAGCTGATCCGCCCAACCTGTTCAATTCAAACTCTGTTGCTCGACTTTTCTCGGTTAATCGGGCGATCCTGCTCTAGCTGCCCTCTGAGCCGATCTTCCTGCGCCTGCCCATCCTGGCCCGGAACTTGGCCGCCCAGCCCGGCCGCTCCTCCTGGGACGAGCGCTCCAGCGCCAGGGCGTCGGGCGCGACGTCCTTGCTGATCACGCTGCCCGAGCCGATGTAGGCGCCGTCGCCGACCTTGACCGGCGCCACCAGCGAGCTGTTGGAGCCGATGAAGGCGCCTTTGCCGATGTCGGTGAAGCCCTTGTTGAACCCGTCGTAGTTGCAGAAGATCGTCCCGGCGCCGATGTTTGCGCCCTCGCCCACGCGCCCGTCGCCGATGTAGGAAAGGTGATTGGCCTTGGCATTCGTCTCCACGGTGGCGTTCTTCACCTCGACGAAGTTGCCGATGTGGGCGCCGTCGCCGATGTCGGCGCCCGGCCGGAAGCGGGCGAATGGACCCACCCGGGCCCCCTTGCGCACGCGCGCCCCAACCATGTGGCAGTTGGCGAGGATCTCCGCGCCGTCCTCGATCGTCACGCCGGGGCCGAGGAACACGTTGGGCTCGATGGTGACATCGCGGCCAATCACCGTATCGAAGCTCAGCCACACGGTCTCCGGCGCCACCAGCGTCGCCCCCTGCTCCATCGCCTTGCGCCGCGCGCGTTGCTGAAACACGGCCTCGGCCTCGGCCAGCTGCTCGCGCGAGTTGACGCCCATCGCCTCCTCCACCGAGCACACGACGGGCAGGACGGCGAGCCCGTCGCTGCAGGCGATGGCAACGGCATCGGTCAGGTAGTACTCGCCCTTGGCGTTGGCCTTGCCGATGCGCGCGAGCAGGCGTGCGAGATCCGGCACGCGGAACGCCATGGCGCCGGCGTTGCACAAACCGATCTTGCGTTCGCCCTCGCTCGCATCGCGGTGCTCGCGGATTGTGCTCACCCGCCCGTCGCCGTCGAGGATCAGGCGGCCGTAGCCGGTGGCGTCATCGGGCTCGAAGCCGAGGACTGCGACCTGTGCGCCGGACTCCAGCGCGCCGACCAGGCGCCGCAGCGTCGCCGGCCGCATCAGCGGGGTGTCCGCGAACAGCACCACCACGTCGCCCCGATGCCGCTCCAGCGCCGGCCGCGCCGCCAATGCGGCATCGCCGGTGCCCGCCTGGTCGGCCTGCTCGAATATCTCGATCCGGGGCGCCGCCTTCTCGGCCTCGGCCCGCACCGCCGCCATGCCCGGCGCGATCACCAGGGCGAGCTTGTCCGCCCCCGCCGCGCGTCCGCACGCCAAGGCGTGCGCCAGCATCGAGCGCCCGCCGATGCGGTGCAGCACCTTCGGCACGGCCGAGCGCATGCGCTCGCCCTTGCCGGCAGCCAGGACGACGATGAGGAGAGGATTGTTGGTCATGAGGGGTTGATCGTGTTGCCGTTGCTGCCGCTGCCTGCCGGCTCCAGAGCGCCCAGTTGCCGCAGCACGCTGCGCAGGTGGTCGGGACCCACCGTCAGATGCGCGGACATGCCAGCCTCGGCAGCGGCGTCGATATTGTCCTGGCCGTCGTCGAAGAAGGCGATCTCACCCGCCGCGCATCCAAGCTCACGCACCACATGGGCATAGATCGCCGGGCTCGGCTTCATGACGCCCAACTCGTGCGACACGAAGCACCGGTCGAAGGCCTGCACCAAGCCGTCCATGCCCAGCACCTTCTCCCAATGCACCGCGTTCGTGTTGCTCAGGCACGCCAGCATATACCGGCTGCGCAGCACCGAGAGCAACTGCGGTATGCCGGGATACGGGCCGGCAACCCACGCGCGAAAGTGCACGAGGAACTGCGCCGGATCGAGACCGAGTCCCCATTCCGCCAGGAATTCAGCAGCAAATTCGTCGGGTTGGCATGCACCCGTCTCGAACCGCAACACCGCCGGCGACGCGATCCATCTGGCCCGCAGCTCGGCTGCCGGCACGGGTTGGTCAAGCAAACGGGGAAGCTCGCGCAGACCGGCTGATTCGACCAGCACGCCGCCGAGATCGAACAGCAGCACGCGCGGGTGTGTCATGGGCAAATGCACGCGCTCCCCCGCCGGCCCCGTCCGCGTTGCGTCCCATGAGCAACAAGCTATGGCACTTCGAGCACATGTCCACAACCGGGGGGGCCGGCGCCGCCCCGGCGCGTTGACCTCGCCCCCTGCCTTTTGTCACGGTTTTTCCAATCGATTCGGATTGCGTGCTGTCGAGCGTCCGCGAAACGAGACGGTGGTACTCGAGACGGTGGTACTCAAAAAGCAAGGGCGCTCCTGGTCATGGCGGCACAGAAGGTTCACCACCCGGCATCGCGAGGTTACGTCAGGGTGTATCTCCTCACCTGGGGGGTGCTGGCGGCCGGCGGCCTCGGCTACCTCGGCACCCTGGCCTGGCAGCCGGAGTTCTTTGCCGCGCCTGCGCCCGTGCAGGTCACCCAGCCCGACCAGGGTCTGCGCGCCGCCACGCGCGCGCTGGCCGAGCTCGGCGGCGTGCGCCGCGCGATGAACGAGATGCAGAGGGATATCGGCCAGATCCGCGAGACGGTCGAGCAGCGCGACGTGCGCGACAAGGAGCTGTCCTCGCGGGTCGCCGCCATCGAGGAGCGGGTAGCGGCGCCGCCGGTCGCGGCCGCCGCGCCCGAGCCGCCCGCGGCGGTGGCGGCGCAACAGAAGGTCGCCGCGAAGGCCAAGACCGAGAAGGCGCGCAAGGCCGCAGAGGCACGCGCGGCGCGCATCATCAGCGTCACCGAGCAGCCGGCGCCGACGGCGCCCGCCGCAAAGCCCGAGACCCTGCCGCCGGCGATCGAGACCGGCAGTATTGCAGCGCCGCCCGCGATCGCGTTCGGCGAGCCCGTGGTGACGCCCTCGCGTCGCGCCTACGCCGTGCAGCTGGCGGCCGGCCCGTCGCTCGATGCCTTGCGCCTGAGCTGGACCCAGCTGGTCGAGCGCCATGCTGCGCTCAATGGTCTGCAGCCGCATTTCGTGCCGCCCCGCGCCGACGGCACCGGCCCTTATCGCCTGGTCGCCGGCCCGCTGCCAAGCAAGACCGACGCCGACAAGGTGTGCGCCGACATGGGCGTCGGCAACAAGGGCTGCTTCGTCACCAGCTTCATCGGCCAGCCGCTGTAGGCGAGGGCAACAATCGATCCTCTTGTGCGTTCACTATGGAAGGCTTGTGCGTTAGGTGCCACCCCTGCGCCTGGGACGCTGCAACATGTTGGCCTATCTAGTTATTCTCTCGACGACCGTCGCTGGCATGATGCAAGCCCCAGTGTGGGCTGTCATTGCGGGCGCCTGCACCCTCGCCCTTCTGTGTATAGTTGAGCGCCGCGGAACTACGACGTCGCCGATGGGGCAGGAGGCCGACGAGCCGTTCGCTACTTTGGCTTCTCTGTTGAACGGCACCGCAGCGGCCTCGGCGGCGTTCCTCTTGGGCCGCGCGACAGCGTGGCTTTGGGGAATCTAACCGAACAGCTTGCGGAACCACGTCCGCTCTTCCCTCTCGGTGCGGACGGATGCGCCTTGCTCTCCCTCCGGAATAGGGTCGAGTTCTCTCAACATTTGCGCAATCTCTTTTGCGTGCCCCATCGCCTCAGGTGTCCGCAATTGATTGAAGCACTTGGCCGCATTTCCAAGGTGCGTTCTCGCGTTCGGCAGCTTGTTTCGAGCCTTCTGCACGCGACCGTAGGCCTTCAATATCAAGCCACTCTCAAAAAGTTGGTGGCTCTTGAGACTGCCAAGCGCATTGATTGCCTTGAGACCCGCATCTATGCGCCTGCGTGCATCGTTGAGGTCCGCTTGCGTTGTTGAATGCCGCTCAACCAATTCTGCTTGCAGTCTGTGAGCGCGGGCAGACCGGAACACCTCGTTTGCCTGTTGCGCTTCTATCGCAAGCCGCTCGTAGTCTTCGAGTGCACCGCCAATATTGCCCCGCAGGCCCCTCTGTCGCCCACGAAGCTCGAGCGCATCAAGGTCCGCAGGACGTAGTGCCAACGCCCGATCGAATTCCTTCTCGGCAGCGTCGCGATCATTGTCCGACAGCGTACCTTGTTGAGCATTGAATTCTGCACGCGCGGACGCGATCGAGCCAAGCAAAATGTGGGCAGCTAACTTCTGCTCTTCCAGGCTCCGCTTCTGAGAATCCGAAACGGCGATCTGTGCTTCCAATTCGCGCAGCGCCTCCTTGAGCGAATTATCGGCTGCTGTCAACGCCGGAGCGATTTTGCATCGGCGGGCCGGAGCAATATTGCATCAGTCTTGAACGCATGAAGGCCCCCGCGAGCGGGGGTCTTCATGCGTTTTCGCGTCACTTTTCGGAGGCGTCGTCG
>Ga0247727_10002792_pt1 | contig 39420 bp, 64 predicted proteins | sample WisWelCaveWW1625_FD_202498 | JGI IMG/M metagenome (GOLD analysis project Ga0247727, IMG submission 202498) | Biofilm microbial communities from Wishing Well Cave, Virginia, United States - WW16-25 | ecosystem: Environmental > Aquatic > Deep subsurface > Groundwater > Cave microbial mat | place... | reverse complement strand
GTTCCAACTGTGATAGTGAGGTCACTTACATTTGATGTGACTACAACTTTGTTTGTCTGACCTATTGCTGACTTGAACTCTAAATCTACACCTGTCTTTTGTTTGAACCATCCTGCTCCGGTTCCAACATTCGATGCGGTATTTGCTTCTCCTCCGGCGCCTTGTTCTTCCAGTGAAACACTTGTGCCACCCGAAGTTCTGACTTTTAATTTGTTATCAGCAGTGTCAACAAACAGCCTTCTTGTGCCAGCGGCAGGATTTGCAGGAGTTGCGATCGCTGCCATGTCTTCATAAAATGCTCCAAAATTGTTGTTTTGATCATTATATACAATTGCGGAATTTAACTGACCTTTTGCGGTGATCGTGATTTTTGTTGATGTGTGGGTTCCTACATTTGCATCTAATATCCCTCCAGCGACATCCGAGAGATCATTTAATCCCATCACTTCCTGCATGACGGAAAGGGCAAGCTTTGTGGAACCATCCAGCCCTGCGACTCCGTTTGCTACGTTCTTATCGTTTGCCTCCAAGACTGCCGAAGTAGTCCCAGATAAAAATGCAAGCTCGGCATCCGTGACACTTGAAACATCATAAAGTCCTGTGGCTGTTGTGATTACTACTCTGTTTCCTGTCGGTCTGGGCAGACCAAAACGGTCGCACATTTCATTGTGCATGTCTGTGAAAATGACCTCGTTGTCTGGGTTGGGGCTTCCAGTCGTAGGTCCGCCAGGTGCTGGGTCTTTGATTAGGCTAACCAATCAGATCCCTTATCCTATGACTACTTCCCTGAATCCCCATCGGGCTTTTAGTGACCTTACTCTTGCCAATGGAGGCTGATAGAGGAATGAAACACTCCCAGTCTCTCCAGGCTCAAGCCTTGCAGGATAATCTGTTATGGATAGATCCTCATCATCTGTCCATGGGTTTGCTATCGTCACTGGTTCCAAGAGAACATTTTTTGCATAAATTAGAAGTTCAGAAGACTGACGTGCTGGTAGGCGGTCAAAGTCCATAATTGGGATGCCCTCGGCATCCACTGGGATTTGTTGTGTATAGCCAGCATCATAATAATAATCCAAGATTCTTGGCTGGCTCAAGAGTTAGCCTCCGCAATAGACCTCAGAGTTACACCAAGAGCATCGTTTGATTTTATTAGCTTTTCATGCCTCTGGGTTTTTTGTTCCATTTCTTTGTTCCTCAATTCCTCCATCTTGGTAAGAGATGCTGAAGCAACTACCGCATCAGCCTTTTGCTTATCGGTCATCATCTGTATTTTCTGGGTTCCCAAGTCACGCTGCAGGTTCATCTTCTGCTCCTCCATCTGCGTTCTTTCTTGTTTCAATTTATCAAGTTCCGCACTTGCTTCTGGAGTTTTTAGTATGTTCTTGTTGATGTAACCTTCTCCCCAGATGCTGTTTTGTTTGAGGATTCCCAATGCTTGCGCCAAGTCCAAAAAGTCGTCGATTACTGGTTTTTCAAATTTGCGCCTTATGAGAAACGGGAGCGGTGCCTCGGCGTCTTCTGGCTGGGAAAGGTCAACACTTTTAGTGTTCACTTCTTGTGTATTGGCGGTCTTTTCTAATATTCCGCCCCTGGCAAGTTCCTCCCGCAGAAGAGGATCATACCACTGCTCTGCTAGGACGTCCTCCATCCATTGTTGATCGTCTGCCACAGTTCCCTCGATGAAAAGTTGGATGGATTTTCTCGCAGTAGCCAAGTTTGCAATTGCATCCGATTTTATTGCAAAAAGCGGAATGTGATAATTATTATAAATTTTCTCCTCAAGGCTGTCAATGAACTCCAAGATGCCCCTAAAGTCTGGTTTCATGTCAAGAACTGACGGCTCGCCCTCGATGTCTTCTGCACTGATTCCCGTTATCTTTCCTGGATTGATTACATCGGTAATGTTCTGAATCTGGGTGGATTTCTGGCTCTGCGTCAAGCCCTCCGTTATTACCTTTAGCGTAATGCTTGGAAGCCATGCGGATTTTGAAATCTCGGGGGTATCTTCTTCCAAGAAGATATTATGCGCCTCTGCAAAATAGATGATTGGTTCCGTAGGCGAATAGCCAAAGCCTTCAGTGTGTGGCGAGATGTTTCTCTCTTGGTATGTTGCATAGATCATCGAGTCCTTGTCCAAGCCCTCACCGTCAATTATGCAGCCCTCAAAACTTAGATCGTTCTCTTCATCAAGAACTGGATTTCCGAGTCTTCTGGAGTTTGGAGTGTAGAGCCTCTTGATTTTTTTGTATGAATCATCCTCGTATAAAATTATGATGGCGCCACGCCCAAACATCCAGCCCTGCCATGCCAAGACCTTGACGTGCATCTGTGGAAGCTTTAGATTGTTATCCCTGACATCAAAGTTCTTTAAAATTTCCCTATTCTTTTTGTCATTCTTGAGCCCTTCCAGTTTCTTTTGTGCATCTTCCTCTGACAGTAGTAGCTTGTCAGAATCTGTCAGTTCTATTACAAGTTTGGACTTGCGGTATGCCATCTGTTCCCTTACCCAGAGGGAAAGCCTGGCGCAGAAGTTCCGGCGGATTGTTGCTTCCATGAGTTCCTTTTGGATGGATTCGTACGGGTCTTGTGAAAAATGAATCAGTTTGACTTTGCGATAAAGTGTTACAGAAGTGGTCTGAACATTGTTTATCGTTCTTGTCTGGCCTTCGCCAGCGGATGCCACCTCCAGTTTTTTCTTTTTGTCTTTGACCTCTTGCTTAAGCTTGACAGATAATCCCTTGTATGGTCTGCTTGTTCCAAATTTAATGACAAGCGGTCTGGGCTCGGGGGTCTTCTTGGGAACTTTTGCTGTTTGGCTCAATTACATTGGCTAGAACTAATGTAGATAAAAGGTGTTTTGGGTAATGTGGCTGGCGACAAATGTGAGGAAACAAAGATCCATAGGACCAACACTCCCCATCCTTGGCTTTCATTATATGACCAAAGTAGCCAGCCAGCAAAGTGTTGACCTCTAATATTAAAAAAGATAGTGAATCGCCTATTCTTCTCTGCCAGCCCGTCTTGCGGGTTTTGGTTTCAAATCGGCGATTTTTCCCTCCAAGTCTTCCTTTCTGTCTTGGAAGTACTTGCTTTCTGGTTTCATGATCAGAACCTCGTTTGCTTTTTTAAGTTCTGATTCCAAGTTTGCGAGCTCGTCTGTCGACATGAATTTCATGGAACTATACTACTAATAAAGAATTAGCGTGAGCCCACTACTGTGATGTCCCTTATTTTTGCAAAACCGCCACCGAGATTCTGCATCTCTGGCATGTAGTCTTCTATTCTATTGTATTTTTTTTTGAATTTATATCTAGATTGTTGGATTACCAGTTTACCAGTGCTTCTCAGATACTTTCTTCTTGCTACGTAGCAGGCTATCAAGAGTGCCATAACAAGGTCATCGTGCTCCCTGCCTTGTGCAGCATATGACAGCTTACCAGACGGTGTTCGCTTTCTTGTGAATTTTGGCATCTGGTTCTGGAGGAGCCGTGTTCCTGGTGAGGAGTATTCGGGTTTTGGAAACTGTATCTTTCCAAGGAGTAGCATGCGTTTCATCCAGTGAACCATGTCGATCTTGTTCATGCTGTTTCCAAGCATGATTTTTTTAGGGTCTTTGAGTTCCCGCACAGTATTGACTGGAATCACTGGAAGTCCCATCCTTCTCATTGATTGATAGACGTGAAGCCCTGTATTGTTGACCTCGACTGCAATATGATCAAAGGGTCTGTTTACAATTGTCTTGTGAATCACTGCCACTTGTTCTTCCATGGCTGGATAATCTTGGTGCTTCCACTGAGTTGCACCAATTATGAAAATGTCCTTCCTGTCACACTCGATTCCTACCATGGCAAAAGAGTCTTGCTGTGTTCCAGGATCTATTGCTGCAATTCTGGCAGGGCGTGGCGGAAGCTCTGCCTCTTTTTTGACTTGCTCCTGTCGCTGTCGCTCGATTAGTGCTCTCTCACTCATTTATTATCAGCCACTCCAGTCTCTTTGCCACTTGGTTTCTTTTTGTTATAACATGCTGATAAGATTCCTCCAGTGTCATTTCATAGTATTTGTGGAGATACCAGACAATGGTGAGCGGTGAACGCTCTATGCCAGCCCCGCAGTGAACAAGCAGGGGTTTTCCTTTTTTTAGCAAAGCATCAATAATTTGGCACACCTTGTTTAGATGGCTGCTGTATGCATAGCCCTTTGAATCCAAGATAGGGATATGGATTGCATGAAGCGGTTCGTTGCTTGGTCGTGCCTCCAGTACTACTAAGATATGACCATCCATCTGGGAGGCAAAGTCTATGGCGTCTTGCAGGTCGCCCAGAAACAGATTCGGAAGTATCTCGTTGTACATCTTAGTTTAGCATCCAGATTTCTTTTCCTATGTAAATCCAAGTGAATCCTTGTAGATTCATGTCAACTGATATCAGATATCGCATGCCTTCTCTTTTCCACAGATACAACAATTTTTATTATTTAAAAAAATATGTTTGCAGAACTTTTGGACAGCCTCCTTTGATATAGTAAAAGCCACGGTTTGATGCCAGACATCATCTTTATCATAATATCCAGAGAGTGTCTTTGGATTCTTTCTTGCGATGTATTCCATATCTGCCGTTACTTCATCAATCCCATAAGTCATGATCTTGTATCAATCCAGTTTTTCGCTTTTAGTGTAATATCGTATTTATGCAGTACTTGAAATACCATCTCATAAAACGAGACTCCCCTTTTACGGGCTGTCTCGTCTATCCATCTTATGCCGTCCGCAAGCTGTGGATCTTGTTTGGAGTACTCCACAAGCTCGTCGACCATCTTGGTGAAAAATCCGTTCTCCTCGGGGTCTATCATTTTCTATACTCCTTGATTACGTACATACGTCTTCTTTTGCTGTAACCAAGAAAAGCCTGTCGGTTTACTAGTCTCTGCCACTGCTCAAACTCTTTTTCCAGATTCAAAACTCAGCCCGATGCTCTCCCACTGGAAACTCGCTACCAAAGATAGAAAGCGACGGCAGGATAAACTGGTTGCCAAACTCTTGGGCATACAAGTCTGGGTCTTCAAGCCTCAGTCTTTCAGCTTCTGCAACATCAATGATTGGAATTGGCACGTTCTTGACTTCCTGGAGTGTCACGAGATGCTTGTAGTATTTTGTTCTTGGAAGCTCAGGGTCGAAGATCTTCGTCCAATAGAATCCCCGCTGTCCCTTTGGAGTTCCAAAGACTCCAATATGGGCACCTGATTTTGCAACAAACGGCTCGTAGGCTTTCAGGACTGGCTCATCGTCGACAAGCTCCCAAGCACTAGCTTCGTCAAGCAGGACATCACCGACGTTTTCTTCTCCTCTCGCAGCATCTGGGTGTGCTGATAGTGCCTTGGCTTCTCCTCCCCCCCTGAACAAGAGAACTGTGGGATTGAGGCTGTTTGGTATTATCTTATAGATAAAAGGAAACGGCTTGAGAAGTACAACAATTCTGCGGAAGACTCCGACTGCCACACTACGGTTAACTCCTGCTGCTAAAAGATATTTTCTTCCCTCGATCCTGTTGACAACTGCGTACTTGTACGCCATGTGGCGGACGGCAAGGATCTCAGTTGCCCCCGCTCCCCTGATCTTGTTTTGTGCATAATATGCGTGGGTTTCATAGTTTTTCACCATTCGATGTTCGTATTCATACAGCTCGACGGGCTCACCCTCTCTTTCTTCATTGGTTTCTTGGTCTCGGTATTTTCTCTTTGGTAGCCCTGCTTGATGGTTGAAACAACAATATGGATAGCAGGCTTGGACTTGCTTCTTGAGTCTCTTTTCTTGTAGCGTGGTTTCTGGGAGCCACCCGCAGTACTCAAGCCCAACCATATACTTGTGCTCAAGTGAGGACTCTAGCTCCTTTGCCTCTTCCTCAAACTGGCGCTGGGCTTCAAGGAGTTCGTCTTCTTTCTTTATCTCTTGATAGAGAATCGGATGCCACGCCTCAAGCGACTGCTCTATGTACTTGTTCTTCGCCATGTGGTATCACTTTGAGCTTTCCCTTGTCGGCAAGCACCCTCAAGACCTCAAGATATTGGGCATAAAGGGGAAGCCTTGTGATCATGGAGTTTATGATAAACTGCTTGTCTCGTGGGGTTTCAGCATTGTAGATGTTCTGCTCCATCATGGCAAAGAATTCCTTGAGCACTGCCCTGATGCTCATCATGTCTATGACATAACCGCTTTTCATAAATTCGTTTATCTCCCGCTGGATTTCTTCTGGATCTAATGCCTCATCTTTATATCTGAAATAAGTAGCCCTTGAAATCTTGATGGGTTCTGGCTCTTTGTTCTTCACTTCCTTGTGACCAAGGATTCCAGAGTTGATGTATTTTAGAGCGTTCAGTGTGGAAAAGTTACCAAAATTAGTATACCTGATAGCGTCTTTTAGCCTGGCTATTTGTGAAATGGTTAGCTTTGATTTGGTCTCAAATTGGGGGTCTTTTGTTCCTGCCAAGGTATCAATTAGTCTCACACAGAACTATCTAAAGATTTAGGCATCAATCCTCAAATGATTGCCCTTTTGCAGTTCAATCTTGCAGGAAATGCATATATTTTGTGGATTTGTTGTATATTGGATATAGTCCAGTTCTGTGAGTTTTATCTTGTTACATATTGAAAGACCACCTACAAAGAAGTGAGTCTTTGATTCGTCCCACGATTTGGTCAGAGGCTTGCCCCAAGTCATGACTACTAATAGTCTGGCAGTAGCCTAATTAATTTGCTTTTGGTAGACGCTGGGTCTTTGGCAACATCCATTCTCCACATGCGAAGCAGTGCACCAGGTATTCTTTGTTGTCAGGGTGCACCTTGTATTCGGTTCTCCAAGAATTGCAGTAGTCGCAAGGAAATCCATAGAATCCCAAGTTTTTGGCGTCCAGCCTGTTCTTTGGTTCATACATGGAGTCAAGAAATGAAGACCGCCCAGACAAGATCTTGGATGCCTGTTTGGGTGTAATGGTTGTAAATTCTCTGAGATGTTTTACAAAGAGGCTGTAGGTTCCGCCAAGGGTTCCCAGAGTCTTGGCGTATAAGAAAAGAAACTGCTTTGAGTGTGGCACCTCATTTCTTTCATCCAGTATGTCTTTTGCTGACTCGAGCATGTTCTTCCATTTCAGGAAGAACTCATCCAGTTCTTTCTTTTCTTTCTTAGAAATTTTAGATAAAAAGTGTTTTTTATATAATTTTTCTACAACTGTGGCGTAAAAATCAGATGTTTGTACGCAAAGTTTGATAAGTTTTCTATTTTCCTTGTAAAGTTCTTCTTCTTGGGAACTAATTTGCGGTCGTGACAACCGCAGATTGTCGTCGTCGTCCTCTTCTCTCATCTTATTCTCATTCTTATATTTAAATGGCAGGATATGGCGCACTCTATCAATTGCCGTGTCCAGTTGCAGTTCATGGAGGCGTTTTGATATGTGTGTTGAAATTGTGAAGATGGGTTTTTGATAGACCCCAAGCTTTGCCAGCTCCTCCAGATATTCTGCCCACTGCAAGATTAGGTCTTTTTTTGGGGAAGAGGATGCGAATACTTCATGGATGGGGGTGTGACCTGAGAGGCTGTCTTCTATCCACTGGATCTTTTCTTGGATTTCCTGAACCTTGGTCTGTATCTCCTGCATGTTAGCTTGACAAACCACCGAATCAAGTATAAACATTTGTAGTAAAATTCTTGGCATGCAAGCTCTTGCAGGAGGTAACATGCCAAGAAACACTGCCTTACGTACTGTGCGGAGTTTCTACTCCTTATTTCTATTTTAAGTTGCTGATTTTTGAATAGGCCAAATCATAGTCTTCTTTGAGTCTTCCCTTGGCCAGTTGCTCAAGCTCTGGCATCTTTTTCACTTTGAAGATAAGCTCGACAATTTGTTGATATCTGTATTTTTTATCCATTGAGACTCGGTAGATGTTGCGATATATTGCGCTCTTGTAGATTGGATTCCCAAAGAAATGACTGTCGACATCCTTGAAAGCCTTGACAAACTCTACGATGAACTCCCTATCTTTTTCACTGATATCCTTGATGAAGAGATCCAGACTGTCGAACCTGCCCTTGATGACTCCATGTATGGCGTATTGGTGCGTGTAGATTATATCTACAAATGACATCCTTTCTTGATTGCGGTAGTGGTAAAAGTAAGAGTGAAGTTCGTTGAAAAATGGAACCGTGCCGTCGTCCATCGCCTTGGTGTGATCATTAGTTGTTAGCTTCTTGCCGATGTTTATCCTGCGGTAGATTTTCCTGGCTTCCTCTGGGGGATAAAGCGCAAGCATAAACGTATATTTTTTAAGACCGTGCTCCTTTAGGGCACGGATAAAGGCGTTGATTCTGTGCTGGCCGTCTATGAGCGCATACTTGCCATCTGGCTTTTTGATGGCTCGGATCACAATATCATAAAATTCGTTACACAAGATGCCATCCAAGATCTTGGAAACATGGGGACCGCTGATCCTGCGCTCAAAGTCTGCCACGTTAAACTCCTGCTGCAGGTCGCTTAGCGGATAATTCTCAAGCCATATCCATTCAATCTTGGGCGGAACTATTTTTTTTGCCTCAAGAATCTGCGCCATGAGTTTCCTCGGTTCTGTCGTTTTTAAAGTTTGACCAGTGCTGGACAGTCAAAGTTGCTGTCCCCAGAGTTCAGGTAGGTCATAGTTTCACTGCCTTTTTCTGTGTGAAATCTTCCCAGCGTTTGATCATAATATCCACAAAGAGGGGGTCAAGCTCCATCGAGTAGCATTTCTTCTGTAACTGCTCACATGCGATCATAGTACTGCCAGAGCCAGCAAATGGATCATAGACTATGGAACCATTGGTGTTTTCTATCAGTTCGACCAGAAGGGTGATTGGCTTTTCGGTCGGGTGATGCTCGTTTCCAGATCTCTTGATATTCAGAACGTTTCCCTTGTGATATGGTCCTCCAAGAGATGTCCTCTTGCAGAAGCAGATAAGCTCATGCTGTCCACGCCACTGAATCCCCATGCCAGGTGTTAGCTTGTCCCAGACTATCATGTTTCTTACTGGAAAGCCTGCGGATTCTACCGCTTCCCTCGTCCAGTCCCACATGCGCCAGTCTGTGAACATATACAAAATATCAGCCTCGATTCCATAAAGCGAGTTTTTAATCAGTGAAACGTAGCCCCTTGTTGATAGGTCGTCCATCTTTATCTTTGGGCTGAGCTCATGACCGTCCTCGGTTATTCTTTTTGAGCCGATGCTTCCCTGTTTTTTATGGGCTTCCTGTCTTCCACCAGAAGAATATGGCGGGTCTGTTTTTACAGTGTCAGGCTTTGCCCCGTTTAGTAATTTTTCACGGTGATCAGGATTTGTTGAATCCCCACACATTACAAAGTGGTCTCCAAGCTGGAAGACGTCACCAAGGTTTGCACGTTTTGGGGCTTCGTCTGGAATTGTAACCTCCTGAATTTCAGCCCTTGTTGGTGAATTTGCCCCTGGAATAAACTCCCTGTCTCGCATGTAAAAGCTATCAAACGAAACATTGAATGGCTCAAAATCAAAGTCTTGGATTTCGCCCAAGGTATGTCTTACATTTGGAAGATTCCACTCTGATTCGTTGCTCTTGTTTTCAAGTAGCATGTACGCCTTCTTGTCTTTTTCAGACAAGTCTTCCAAGAAAACATATGATATCTCTTTCATGCCCTTTGCAAGTGCAGCCTCGATCCTTCCGTGGCCAGCCCAGACCTTGAACTTTTTATCGATTACAATTGGGTTTGAATAGCCACCCATTTCAAAGAGCTTGCCAAGGAGTTCTATCTGCGCCTTGGTATGTATCTTGATGTTCTTGCTCTGGAGTTTGAGCTTTGAAATCGGGATGAGTTTTGGAATCTTGATCTTGATTTTTTGTTTATCCAAATATCCCAGCCTCCAGTATCCTCTGCCCTATGTATTTTATAACTGGCACGGTTACCGCATTTCCCAAGCACTGGTAGCGGATAGTGTCAGGTAGCCCAGAGGTCCAGCCATCTGGGAATCCCTGCAACCTTTCGCACTCCAAGGGAGTAAGCCTGCGTATCTGGTCATTTACTTGGTAAAGTCCTGTTGCCTTCCCCATTCCCCCCTGCGAACCTAGGAGAGTTTTGGAGAGTCCATTTTTGGAATCATAGATTCTACCAACTGATGTATTTTTTTCATAAAGTTGGTCTATTTGTTTGAGTTTTGGCTGGATTATTCCCTGTTTGCTACCAGTTGTATCAAGGCACCAAACAGCATCCTTTTTCTGTACTCGCTTCTTCATGTTTGCTTTTGTGTGACTCAACATGATCAACAAATTATCTTTTGGTACGCTGGTTAGCGATTTGGATATTTCTGACGGAGATTCAAGATTCCTCCCAAGTTTCTGTTTGCTTCTTGTCCTATCTGCGACTATTAGATAAGTCTCTCCTGCGTTCCTGAGTGCCCCATATCTGGAGTCAATTGTAGATACCTCGCCCCGAATCCTCGCTGATGGTCTTGTTTTCCCTGTCCCCTCCGAATCAGGAACTCCTTCGCCTTCCGTGATAGGAAATATCTTTTTGAAGGCGTGCTTTCGAGAATGTCCGATAATGAACAGGCGCTCCCTGTTTTGGGGTACCCAGTCTTTGCTGTTAAGCACACGCCATTCCGCATCATACCCCAGCTCATCCATTGTGTTGAGGATTGTTTCAAAGGTTCTCCCTTGGTCATGGTTGAGGAGTCCCTTGACGTTCTCAAAGAGTAGCAGGCTGGGCTGTTTTTCTTTTGCAATCCTAGCAAGGTCAAAGAAGAGCGTGCCTCGGGTGTCTTCAAATCCCATTCTTCTTCCAGCATTTGAAAAAGCTTGGCAAGGGAATCCTCCAGCGAGGATGTCAAAGTCTGGGAGGAATCTTTCATCGATTTGTGTAATGTCCCGCATTGGCCAGTGGCTGAATCTTTTATGGTAGATGTATCTTGGGTTTCTGTCATATTCGCATCCTTCAATACACTTGAATCTCGGGCTTGCCTCCTCAAGACCTTTTCGGATTCCTCCGATGCCTGCGAAGGCATCAAAGAAGGTGATTTCATCGGGCATTAGGATCTTTTTTAAAGATCAAGTAATATGAAACCACTGGTTGAGCAAAAGGTACATTAGCCCCACGCTTTGAGTAATTGCCCCTATAATGGATAGTATCTATATGATGAAATTCTGATTCTGGATTTCTCCTTTGGTCAAAAGTTAGGATGGCGTCCACATGGTTGTTTATCATCTTTCTGTCTTCATGGGAATCTCCCATCTTGATTATCAAGCTGTCTGTTGCTTTATTGAACGATTGCAGGGATTCTTTGAACAAGTCTGCCGGTCTTCTAAATTCTCGAAAATAAAATTCTCTTCTCATAGCATCAGATTCGTTCTGTCGAAAACGAATCTGATGCTTCCTGGATTTGGTTCCAAACGACTCCATTCCTTTATCCATCTCTATGAACGGAAAATCACATACAAGCATGTCCCAGTGACCATGCTTGTCTATGTCTTGTGCTTTGCAAACAATATCGGTCTTCGCTTGTGGACTGATGTCTGAAAAATCAACGTGCCAGGTTTCTTGGTCAGAGTTTAGGTCTTTGTGATTATATGGAAATTTCTCCCAGATGAGCCTGTTTCCTGCTGTAACATCAATGATCTTCTTTGGCGGGTTCCAGTAGAATGGAATGATAAAATTCATTGTCTGGTTTAGGGGGATTAGATAAAGTAATGTGGTAAGCCATCTTTTTGTCAGCCTTGATGGCTTTCTTAGCTTCTTTTCCTTTTCATATTCAACAAGTCCAAGAGGCAAATCCTTCATGGTATCACCAAAGAAAGGGGAAAAGAGGAAAAACGATCAAGAAGAACCTTTCTCCCTGTCATAGTTTGTGAACTAATGACTGTCATGTCTTTTCCTTGAAGAGCTCCAGCACCTTTCTGCCATCTTCTGTGATTCGATACTGCACACTTTTGAGTGGGTTGCCAAACTCATCGGCTTCAATTTTTATTATGAATCCCTGCCTTACGCAGAACTTTAACCATTTGATGTATGCCATTTTAAATGAGATATTGGAATGGCGCAGGAGTGTGCTCCAAGTGTGATCCTGATATGTCAGGGGAAAGAGCACCTTGATTATGGTTCCAAGCGGATGCCTTTTTTTCACAAGATATTGATAGTGTGCCTCGATTTCATCCTTTGATGAATATGGAAGCATGCCCTCCTGCCTGCTCATTGTATTGCATCCTTGTTGTATAATGGTCGCCATCTGATACAGTCTGGCAGGTTTAGGATGTCCATAATCATCTGGAGTGCTCCAGCATGAAAAGAGCAAACGTATAGGTATTTGGTTGCCTGGTTGCCTCTAAGCCCTGTTGTTGCTTCTTCCTTACATAAGGCACATTTTAGGGGGGGCTCTTCATGACTCATTTACATTTCCTCACTGTTGTCAGTCTTTATTGCATTACTGTTTTTCAACCAAGAAAATTCTCTATCTTCCGATTGTTGAATAGCATTACAATTTGCACAAAGTATTTCCAAATCATATTTGGCAACGTCTGGATTTCTTAGATAGAATAAATACATTTTCAACGTTCCACCACTTCTTCGTTGGATATATGCACCACCTCGCTTATGACCAATATGTAAAGCCCCCACGTCTTTATCATAACCACATCTAACACATTTTCTTTTACCCAATAAATCAAGAAGTTTTATTCTTATCTGTTTGTTTTTTTGATATTGTATTTCCAATAATTCTGGATGCTGTTTTCTCAATTCTCGCATATATTTTGCATTATGAGTTTGAGAATATTGTAATGGCAATGCTTTAGTTTCAATATTCATTTTTGTTTATCCTTTGATCCAAAACTGTTATAATGTTGTAATGAATCATTCACACATCTCGGATAGTGCCTATGAAAACCCAATGCCGTTGCAAACTCTTTCCCACATATATCACATTGATTATGTTTTGTTTCTAACATTTTATCACAAATGTTCTATTCATTTTAGAGTCTCCGAGTAGTTTGCTTGGTGTACGTGCTCTCCATCACTAAAAATTGTTACAATGATATACCATGTAATTCCACTTTTATAACCTTCCCATCGAATATTTTGTTCTTTTACATACCAATTCATCTATTTCTGAACCTCACTTATATGCTGTAATTCCTTTCTTATTCGTTTGATTTGTTGAATAGTGTCGTAATCATATTTTTTAATGTGCGTCTCTCTTTTTTTGAGTTCTTCTATATACTTCTCAATCTCACTTTTGGTAAGGAAAGTATTATTCATTTTCTGATACTCCCAATAAATCCACACTTTCAACCATACTTCGTCTATTTGCTTTTGGGGTCAGATAAGTTATCTTACAGGCTCTATCTATTGCACATCTAGCGTTTGGTGCATGGACTGTTACATCTTGATATTCACTAGGATATTTAGAATGTCCAAAATGCACTTGCCATAATTTTAATTTCATGATTTCACCACCAAATACGATTTAACCTCAGCTCCACAAACTACAAACTCAATGCTATTCTCTAACTCAAACCTTTGTAATCTTTGTGCATATTCTAAATCTTTGAAGTGTTTTAGTTTTTTAGATTTTTCAAAATAGGCTTCCCATCCCATCATATCTTTTAAAACCAAACATATTTGGTCGCTCGCATTTAGTCTGATTCTTCCATCGGGAAGAAATCGTGGAGGACTATGGAATCTATCCCAATGTTCTTCTAACTGCTTTTGTCTTTTAAATCCCTCGTTACAGTCAAGGCAATATTGTTTCACACATTATCACCCATTTGTTGTACTCCCTGAGTCATTCTCCTTTAGTATTGATTCGAGTTTGGTATGTAAATCTAATACTTTTAAATGATAGTCACTTCCAGAGGGTTCTGATTTTTCTATTGTTTCTAATTGGATTTTAACATCATTTTTCCAGTTTCTAATCTTATCTACAATCTTGGAGTCTTGTAATTTTCGATTTAGTGTTTCAATTAAGCCTTCGTTTTGACTTGTTTCTCCACAATAATTAGATAGTATTTTTTCTACTTCCATTAATATTTCTGCCTTCTTTGCATCATCTAGGATTTGTTGTTTGAGTTGTTTTTCTTCCTCAAGAGTTCCACCCTGTCTGTGAATAACATGCCAAAGTCCATCGTCTAGTTTTTGTATATCAAGGAGTTCACTTTGAATCACTCCATCTTTTATCATTTTTGGATTGTTGACATCTTCCAATGGGATTTTAGGTTGTTGTGTCATACTAAATTTCCAATCTCCCTATGATTACAAGTATCACAACTAAAGGTTTCAATTTCTTCCTCTAAATCTCTAATCCAGTCAATTTTTCTAATCAGTGGTTTCTGGCAGTTTGGGCATGTTCTATTTTGTTGTGTCATATTACAAACCTCGTTAGTTTCTTGCCACATTTCAAACAAATACTCACTGATTGTGGTGGATTTGATGTTAACAAATATGGTTGTATTTCATAAACATGCACGCAACTTCCATCTAGGCTTTCCTGTTTTGCCTTTAGTCTGTCATCAACGATGTCTTTTTCTGGGATCATTTCTTTTTTCTCCGATATTTGACAAATTTTCCATCTATTTCGATGCTGTTTATAACCATATCAAATTTAGAATTGTTTTTTATTGTTAATACTACATCAGACACAGCCAACTCAGAATTAGATTTAATTTTTAACTTACTCATCTCATATCTCCTTCTTCATTTATTTTAATGTCTTTTTCTGGAATCATTGATGCACTACTACCGCCAGTTTCTCATCGTCTATGTCGTCAACATTTCTTAGAAGTATAAGCTCGCCCTCTTTGGTCTCGCCATAAAGATTCCAGCCTTTGGATATCTTGTCTTTAATGAATTCCTTGATTTCCCTGATCTGGTCTTGGTTTGTGGGATCGTATTCCTTCTTTTCATGCCCCATATGGGACATTATTTGTAAAGCGTACATCATGACTGTGGTACCTCCACTGGTTTTTTACCTTTTACCCAGAACTGATCGCAGTCTGGATTCCTGCACCACCATCTTGGCATCTTTGGTTTTTTTTCGTATTCCACAAACTCCATCGGCTGGTCACATTTGGGGCATCGTTTTTCTGTCATTGCTTTTGCTCCTGCATCTGGTTCCATTCTGCCTCCCACTTCCAAGGCTTTTCAAAGAAGTCGTACAAGTCATTGACGCTTTGGAATGCGCCTTTTTCTTTCAGGTAGCCCGCAAGTGCCAGGACATCATCATAATTTCGATACCAGTTGGTCATGTCTTTTGCCTCACTACGTACAGTTTGTACGCTATAATGTGTGCATCATGTCTTGTCAGGATTTCCTTTGAGATTTGAGCCAGCCAAGCTTTCATGTTTTTAGCTCCTCCTTTGGTTCAATTCCCTTTATTTCCGCAGGTGACATCGGGACAATTTCATGATCCTTGTGACCGTCTGGACATGCAAAGAAGACGAGTTTGTTTAGGGTGTTCATCAGCATTTTGTGACCAGTTCTTGACATTGGCTTTCCGCAGTTCTGGCAGTTCATCATGCTACATGCCCACACTTTGAACAAATTATCTCAGTACTAAAATCAATGATTGCAAACTTCCAGTCTCGGTTCTTACATTCAGGACAGGGGACAATGTATTTTTTATCCATGCTGGGTTCATAAGGTATGAGGACGGAGTCCAATTTTGGCTCTTCCTTCTTCTGGTTATGGAGGAGCACACTTTCCACGCCATAATAATTATCTTCCAACGAGCAGGACTGGCAGATGTCAGGGGATATTGAATCTACCACTGAACCGCCACAACTTGCACAGCCTTCTTTCACTTCTCATCTTCCTCCTGTTCCTCGTTGAATGTCTCTGTCAGGGTGGTCTGTCCGCCCTTTTTCATGAGGAACTTGTCAACGTCTTGCTTGATTTCTCGGGCTCTTGCTTCATGTTCGCATGTCTTGACTTTGTATTTCATGTCGACTGTCTCTTCCTGGTCACCAAGGTTTGAAATCTCGACCTGCGTCTTGCTTTCCTCGCCAGTGATATCATCAAGTTCCTTTCTTAGCTGGCTTGCCTTGGTGACAGAGCCCACGTTCTTGATTGAATAAGTCAGGGTGATACATTCCGAATTTGGCGAGTTCACGTTTGAGACATTGATGTGCCCGTGACCCCTAAGCTTTGGTTTTGGTTTCTCTTTCATGCCTTTTCTCCTATCAGTTCCAGATTCGGATTGTTGTCCAAGACAAAACCTCGAAAGGCTTTGTATGCCTTGTCAAAGATTCCGCCTTTCTTGAACTCGTCTATCTGTTCTGGAGTCAGGTAGATTGAGGGCGTGATGACCGCAGGAATCTTTCCAGTCGTCTTGTCTGTAGCCCATGTTGTGAGGCTGAAGTGGATTGGTGGTTTTGTGAACTCGTCACTCAAGATAGAATCATCTCCATCTCTTTTTCCATTCTTGGAAAGTGCGGGTCTTTTAGTTCTTGAATTTTGTGGATTATCTTTTCCCCTTCAGTTCTTGAGATGTAACTGCCATCAATAAGAGACCTCAAAATAATCTGGGTTTCTCTTAGTTTATGCACGATCTCGCTGGCGGTAAGGTCGCCATCCTTTTGGATACTTGATCGTTCCATGTCAAAGGGGTTCTTTCTGGTCTTTAAAAACTTTTAAAGTTTTTAAACAGGCAAAACTACCCCTATTGGATGACTCGACATCTTGTAGTAGATGATGATTATGGGGATGTAATTGATATATTGGCAGAGCGCAACGATAGAGATTTTGGAGCCCAAACAGAAGCGAGCCTAAAAAAAGACCCTGAATTCCTGGCTGAACTAAACAAGATAAGGAGAAAGAAAAATGCCCCAGACTAGCTTTATCACCAAAGCCAAAGCAAAAACCGATGGCTCCTTCTGGCCTTGCAAGAAGTGTGGAAAGGCTCCAGTTGCAGGTCAGGATATCTTCATGCAAAACATAGGCGATGATACCAACAAGAACTGGATAGCCTGTTTTGACCTAGAGTGCTTCAAGTCTCAAGGTGGAAGCGAGCCAGTGAAAAAAGAAGGGCGCAAGACCATGAGCCCCGAGGAACTTTTTGATTATAGGAAAAAACTCATTGACCTTTCATTTGAGTATGCCAAGAAAGTAGCAGAAAAAGAGATAGCCCTTCCAACTTCGCAGGGCGCCATGACTCCTGAACAATTTGCACAAAATTACAAGGAAGCAGTAAGGGAAAGACGAATAATGGCATCCGTTATTTTCTATGGACTCGTTGCCAAATGACCTGCATTTGTGGACATGAGCATGGATTTTCAGCAAGTCCAGCCTGTTCTAATTTCAACTGTCCCTGCCCTGAATACCGTGAAGCAATCGGCGACAATTCCATTCCGCCAGATTATCAAAAATATATTGATTCCCTAGATACTACCAAAGACAAGATAAAATGGCTTTTTGATAACCTGCCAGACCTCATAGAAATGCGAAACAAGTACATGGTCTTTGCGTACTGGCAGTACTGCGATGGCTTTAGCTTGTATAATGCCTTGACTCCAGAAGTGAAAATAAAGGCGACAGACCCAGAGACGATAAGAAGGGCACGCCAGCTACTCGCCCAAGAAGACCCAAAATATAAATCAAAAAATGATGAGTTCAATGAGGAAAAGGACAAAAAGCAGTCAGCCATCGAGGAGTATGTTTCAAAATGAGATATTCCGAAATTGAATCAAGGGATGAAGTGATAAAACGAATCGAGGAAAAGACGCCAAAGAAACCATGCCCAAAGTGCGGACTGCGACATTCCTGGAAGCATGAGGCATGACAGATTCTAAAGGAGAGTGAGAAATGAAGTTTTATTTAAAAAAGAAAAAATGCCCAAGAAATCTTGGCGAGTTCAAAGGACTTGAAGCGTTCTATGCTAACTATGAAATTTTAAAGCCAGATTCGTTCTGTTGTCGCCCGATGTTTGATAACTGGGAATACGTAAGTGAGCGTTCTGATGGAGGCACCTTTGCCAATTCAATCGTTCTCGGGTTGGAAATGTATACGAACCCTGAAACTGGTAGCAGGATTAGATTGAACTTTTGCCCTTCCTATGGACAGCCTGTAACCTTTGAGGTGATTGAAGACGGGTCATAACGATCTGATGGTTCTCTATAAAATAGTAAATGAGTGCCGAAGGCTTGAAAACGAATTCAGATGGGGATATCAATTCAAGTGGGATCAGGGAGACTTTGAAACCAAAATCGAAGATCCAGAAACGGGGGATTTTTTCTGTCCTGACGTTGTGGATGTTCATAACAAGATAATCATTGAGCATGAAGAAGAGGCAAAGGCAAACACAGGATACCACAAGGCAAAGAAGCACAGGGGGCACACTGATTATACAAACACCAGAGACCGCAAGAGAGATGCATTTTATAAAAAACTGGGTTTTGAGGTCTTGAAAATTTGGGAGTCTGACAAACAGTGGAAGACAAAACTAAAGCAGTTTTTGGTAAATCATTACACTTCGGTCAAGATTGAAAGTTTAAGGCAGAGAAAGCATGGAGTGCCACTCTAATGGTTGAATGTAAATTCTGCAAGAAGCGATTCTTTGATGACAGGGATGGTCTTGTCGGTCTGACGTTCCATGAACTTTTGCATGACCCAGAGATGGTAAATAAATGACTTTTGACGAATTTTATGGTGAAGTGTTGAATTATCTTGCCAATAAAAGAGATTATAATTTTTCAAAAGAATTCCAATTTATTCTAAAAGAAATCCCGATGCCTTGGCATACAGTCATGGATGATGAATCCTTCCAATTAATTATCAACCCCAATTGGAGATTTGGATTTAAAAAATGAAACTCCAAGAAGCAGAAAAAATAGCCTCCGAGATTCACGGCATTCTGGGGCACCATTTCAGGGTTCTCACAGTAGCAGGTTCGGTTCGCCGAAAAAGGGAAGAAGTCACTGACATCGACTTTGTTGGAATAAGGATAAAAGAATCCGATTACAAGTTTGGAGAGAAGAGCCTAGACGATGCAATCCTTGAAATTGACAAGGAGGGCGCACAGCTTGCAAAGGAAAGGAACAAGCATCTGGTGGAGCGTTTTGCCCTCGGTGACAAGATAAAGCGGTTCAAGTACAGTGATTGCATCATAGACATTTACCTGGCAAACGATGAAACGTATGAGACTCTGCTACTGATTAGAACTGGTTCCAAGGACCACAATATCAGACTGACCACAATGGCACGGGGTAAAGGCATGAAGTTATTTGCAAGCGGTGACGGCTTGTGGTATGTTGACGGGCAGGACAATCCAAAGACGATGGTAGTAAACACCGAAGAGATGATCCTGTTCACTTTGTTGGGAAGGGTTCCAAAACCAGAGGATAGGAATTGAAACTAGCGATATACTATCATCGATATCTTGTCAGTACTGGAAAGCCAATATGTCTGAGTAATGGTCATTCTGAAATTCATACGAATAAAATAATTTTTGAGAATCTCTCTGGGCAAGTAGTGTATAACAGTACAAAAGGTCGTGGCTTGCATCTCTACCAAGCAAGAAGACATGGGACTACGACTCCCATGGAGATTGAGATCTTGCCAGCACCAGAAGATGAAACCGAGTTACAGCTTGAAAGGGCTGACCTTGACCAGAGAACCAAGATGAGGATTCTGCTAGAATCTGGCTTGGTGCCTCCAGACACTAGAAAATTAAAAGCCATCAAAGAACGGAACCGGTATAGATTATTACACCCAGAAATAAAAGGTCATAGAAAGAGTTTGACAGAATGACAGAAACCAAGGATCTATCTTTTGCATTGAAAATGGAGCGACTCAGCCATTCGCTTGACAAAGCAACCGAATCTCTCCAAGAATTCAAGAGCTTGGCAGAGGGCTCCAACGAGCTAAGGGAGTGGGCGACAAACGAGATCACAAAATATGCCCTCTCCATCAAGTCTTCCAAACTTGACAAGGATGAGCTAAACAATTTTTTCAAGTATCCGTACTGTATCACTCCAGGAAAAAGAGAGGGCGAGTACTATCTTGTCATCCCAAAGTTCATCGATGCGCAGTTTGGCTGGCTTGAAAAGACCACGCCGTCCTTTAACATATTCCTGGTGAACCGCTACGTCGACTGGCTGGGCGAACTTCCCGAGGCTCTGAAAAAAGAGCTAAAGTTTCCCGACCCGCTGGATGTCTATCTTGACGGCGAGTATCTTGTTGGCTCCGAGGTTTCAAAGGCAAAGGACAAGTACAAGGCATTCATCAAGAGGCAGGAAAAGGACGGCAGGCTTCTCATTGACCACACCCGCCACTTTGAGTTTCTCGCTAACCTGATCAAGGACGGCATCCTGCCTTTTGTCCCCAAGCCTCTGAACCGTGACGACTTGGTGGAACGAAAATGCGATTTTGAACTCCGTGATTATCAGGCGCAGGCATGGGAGGAGTTTGCCAAATATTCCAATATTGGGGCATTTTTCCCGCCATCCACTGGTAAGACATACCTCGGTATATACGCAGTTACCCATTTGCATGGTCCGCATTTGATTGCAGTTCCATCAAAGTTATTAGTTGAACAATGGGTTGAACGCTTGGAGCTTTACACTGATCTAAAGATTGGATGGTGGCAAACAGAGACCCAGAGAAAAAAAGTGTTTAGGGATCTCGATGCTGGAGATATTGATGTTGTAGTCACGACATACCAATCTGCTACAAAGTACTTCCATTCCCGTGAGTTGTCACTTTTAATAGTTGATGAAGTTCATCATCTGCCATCAAATGAGTTCTCCAAGCTTGCAGTTCTGAAACGAAAGTACACCATCGGGCTTTCAGCAACCCCCCAAAGAGAAGACCAGAGGGAAGAGTACATCTTTGCACTCACTGGCTGGCCAGTGGGGCTAAGCTGGGAAACTTTCAAGAAACTGGGAATAATCCAGAATCCCACCCTGAACGTCTGGATTGTGAAAAGCGAAACCGATCGGATAAAAAGACTGGAAGGCTTGCTGCAGGAAGAAAGGAAGACCATAATCTTTTCCGACTCTATCGAGATGGGAAAGCTAATCTCCAAACGTTTTGATATCCCGCATGTCTTTGGTGACACAAAGCAGAGACTCAACACAATCCAAGACTCGCCAGTTGCCGTCGTTTCTAGGGTAGGGGATGAGGGCGTAAGTCTTCCAGACATTGAAAGGGTGATCGAAGTTTCCTGGCTTTTTGGTTCCCGCAGGCAGGAACTCCAGAGATTCACAAGACTCCTCCATGGAAAAAACACCAATGGTGAGGGACACATAATCATGACCCTTTCGGAGTATCAGACTGATCACAAGCGCCTCTTTGGGGTCATGGATAAGGGCTTCAAGATAGTGCTTCATAGGGAGGGAATAAGTGAAAAGGTAATACAAGCAGCCAGAACAGAACCAGCCACGAGGCGAATCCGAACAATAAACGAAGTCATGCCAGCGACTACAACTCCAATTGAAAAAACCGAACATTATGACTTTATCAAAAATCATCCAGTTCTTTCACTTCCAGGAATTCAAAAAAAGATGGCGGCGCTCACCAAGGGAGAGCGGGCTGTTGTGGTTTTATTATTCCAGAGGGAAGGCCAAGAGTTCACAAGGGAGGGACTTGCGGTTCTTTTGGGCTATGCCAATGCTTCCGCCATGAGTAAGATCAGCTTTCCCAAGCTGGCAGAGTTGAAACTGATAACCAAGGGCACAAAGTTCGGGCAGTACAAAGCCGACCTTTCCATGCTAGGCTTGGTCAAATAGTGCAAGCTATCCAGATTTTAAAACTAAAGCGACATACCCTTTCCAATGCCTTACTTCTGTCTGCAAAAATCCAAGATTACTGGCGATTTTCTATCTTTTTTACCTGGCAAGAAACTCACGACAGAGGGAAAAATTCTCCAGGAGTTCAGGAGCCATAAGCGAATCTGTAAAAAATGCCACAAGGCATGGTATGAGGATTCCAGAAGGGCAAATAGAGGGATTGGCGGACTGCTCAAATTCTATTGCATAGACTGTGCAATTGAAAAATATACAGAAAATAGGCTTATTTCTGAGTTTTTTTAGGTGGTTCCGCTGGTTCACATACTGGTTGCGAGCAGTAGATCTTCCAGCATCCCCACCCAAGATGAAAAGGGCTTTTATGATTAAAAGGACTACCGCTCTTTTGTTCTGGCATTTCCACTCTAGGCATAAACAGAACTGCCAGTCTGTTGAATTTTAGGCACAAAACCCACACACCATCATTTCCTATGTGAACAAATAAGGAAAATAATATTTATCATATCTATCATATCAATATTAAAAAAATTATTTTTCTATCAGTTTGTCGTTCACTATTGGTGTGTGGGTTTTAGGCACGAAATCCAGACATCAAAATCTTTTTTATGCCTAGAGTGGAAATGATTAATCTTGGACTCAAGAGATGAGCCACCAGATACCAAAAGGACCGAGGAGCTTTTGGATTATCTTTATCCTGGACTCAGAAAGCGAATAATCAGCCTCTCTCAGGAGTCAGACACCCACAAGGATTCGGTCTGAGGATTCCCTCAATTCTGACTGGCTCACCACACTTTAGCCTTAAATCATCTTGCCATTTCTGGGTGCTAGATGGAATCCATCTAAAATTATGAAACCACCTTCCATTTACAAGCTTGATCCTGTGACCACACTTGGCGCAACGCTTCATTTCAGCGCAGTTTTTCTCTGTTTCTTCGCTCGGCTATTTCCTGCGCCCATTTTGCAAGGGGCGTTGTGGTGTTTGCATCGACTCCATAAGCCCGCTTGTAGATCTGGTTAAGATAGTCTGTCAAGGCTTGGCCTTTAAAAGCAAAAATCTTTTTGATAAGATTTGCCTTGGCAACATCGTCAGTTTGCAGGTCAGGATCTGCATTAATTGCTCTGATGGCATCAATTATCGTGACCGTGTATTGCTCGTCATGGATTGGGCTTGTAGCTCCTTTGCGATAAGGCTGTCCAGTTTTTGGATTTATCCGTCCCACGTTCTTGGTGGTTTGTACTATTAGAAAAGAATATCGCTTATGGTTCCAGAATGTCCACTATGTTGCAAAGATCCTTGTATTTTTCGGGCACCTGCTCCAACTTGCACGCCTGCTTTGCCTTTTCGAGAAGATCGTCATTTTCTATATTGGTATTGGATATGTTCACGGTGTAATTGTACACAAAGATTGTGGCTCCGCTTCCAAGAAGGATGGTCAGGACAGCCAGTATGAACTTTGCCTTATTTTTCATCCAGTTCCTCTGGGATGAGGTCTGGCAGGACTTGGCTTCTGTCCACCTTGTCTCTTCTTCCCTTGTCTATTCCATAGCCAATAGGCACATACATGAGAACCAGTCCTGCGTATCCTATTCGCATTACTGCATCAGTGAGCATTTCAATATTAACAAGCCCAAATGACAGGATGATTGATAAACATACAGCCCTTGCAAACTTGACTCTGTCAAACTTTCCAGGATTAAACCAATATTCTTCTAGGTCAGAGCCAATCGCCCCAGCGATGGCAGAACAGACAGCAATCACTGTCAGAAGTTCATCGACCATAAAAAGATGAAAGGGGTATCAGCTAAAAAGGCTTGCTGATACTTATTAGGAAGTAGATGCTCCCTTTTTCTTCATGGTTGCGTTGCGGATGATTGGATGTATGACCTTGATGTAGAACAGCAACCAAGGGAAAACCCCTGCTGCAGTTGCCTCTATTGGCAGACCTAAGATGTATCCTACATAGCCGACTCCGGTTCCAGATGCAATAGTTATCAGAAACTGTGACCAGTCCCATGATTCTGTTTTTTGCCCTGCGAGTGCAGCCTTGACAAACTTTCCAAGAACGAAGATCAAAGGCATTATGGCGCCAGCCATAAAGCCAGATGCTGCTGCGACTCCTGCGCCCTCAGCAACTGCTCGCTCGAAGAAAGTCTGTGTTATGCTATCTTCTTCATCTGCAAAAGCCAGACTAGACGTGCTCACAGTAGCAAGAATTGCTACTATTGCGGTCAAGCTGGCCAGCTTGCTTTTTTGCATGAGCTGTTGTGCAATTTGGGGTATTTACGTATTGTCTGGAACCTAGTCGAAGATGTCAGATATTCCCTGGATGAACTGTTTAAAATAGGAGCACTCTTCCTCGAGTTCCTTATCTTCCACGGCTGTATTCCTCCAGCATCCTCTTGAGTTGTGGCAAGGCTGTCAACATCCCACCGATTCCAGCTTTAATTAAAGTTATGATCGGGTCAGATATGATGGCATCTATTGAGATTGCAAAGCCCGCACCAAAGCCAAGCGTATAGGCTCCAGCAATCCTCGCCGATCTCTGCTTCCAACTAAGAGGCATACAATAAAGACTTATCAAAGCGTATTAAGGTATTATTGCATGGTTGATCAGACAGCAAAAAAGGAACTTGAGCAGGCAGGCGGAACCCTTTCAGAGGATGGCAAGCATTTCACCAGGACAAATGACAGATACAAAAATGCCAAGGTGGAAGCTCCAGCAGACGTGCCTTCCGAATTTTAATTTTTTACCTTGACTTTGTGCTTTGATATCTTTGCAGGGCTTAGCTCCGTCCTTTCATAGTATTCTGGATGCTTTTTTTCCTCATCTTCATCTCTTGCCTCCCAGTTACAATTGTTGCAGCCCTTCCACCATTCCCATATGTCGTTTGCTTCCTTGAAAATTGAAAAGGTTCGTACGTTGGAGCTTCCACATTCAGGACAAGTTGTGATCATTTCGCTAGGAATTCTTCATGCTTGTTGGCATCTGTTCTTTCCACAAAAAAACCCTTATTGCAGCCTAGACATTTGTAATGGTTTTTCTGTATGATGATTTTTTCCTTTGTAATTTTATCATGTGTTGATTCTGAGTAGAAACCACAAAAATCGGCTTTGTCATTTCCACATAAAGGACAAGTGACATTAACTTCATTAACTGTCATGAGTTCTCAATCCACCCAATAATAACTCCAAGTACATTAACATTAGATATAGCAACAACCTCAATTCTATAAATCTTGGCAGAGTTTCCAACAAGCTTGTCTGCCTGAATGATAGATGTATGACCAAGATCAGATCCACCTACTCCGTTGACAGAACCATAACCTTCAACATAATCCCAAATGTCCTTCACTGCACCATCATTTTGCAATTCCGCATCATAAGAGGAGTTTGAGGCACCTGCGTCCCCCCTACAATATGCCTTGTATAAGAAAAATGTCTTTCCTGTTGCTGGTGTGTATGTAGCTGTCGTTCCAGTTGTTATACGTTCCACTGCACTAATGATCAGATCACCGTTTAGTGATTTCTGCCTTAGAAATTCTATGTCTCCGCCCAAATCAAGAGTCGCCGCCAGAAATATCTGCCATGCCATTAGACTCCATCCTCTATTATTAAAATTCTACCAGTCGCCATCCGTGCAATACCACGCATACTTTCTGTCTGCAAAGGATTGGATGCTTTTAGTGTAACTCATGTTCTGCGTTGCCTTTAGTAGTTCAGGACAACTTTTAGAGTCCACTTCCTCATGCTGTTGATGTATTATGTTTTGTTGAGCAAACAATGTGACCGGAATAAAAAGAATTGAAACACAGACCATGATGATCAGTACTTTTTGGTTGTACATTACTTTGTTGCACTTCCTTCAACCCAGAAAAAGTCCATGTCTTTATCTGCTGCATCCAAGTCTCTCATTTGGCATACAAACCCCAAGGCATCTGCTGCCGCTGGAATGTTTGTCGTTATCCAAGTTATTGACGCTCCATCAAATGAAAATCCCCATCTTGAATTTGCATTGTCTGCAACCAGTCTTATTGTGTGAATTGATGTATCAGTAGCTTGGATACTCGTTTCTGCCTGTGTGGCTCCGTCTGCATGTGATAAAACAAAGTTAGTGCTTCCGGCAGAGGTAGAAAGCCTCAGCCCAAAGTGGTCGATTGTTGGGGCATCTGATGCCATTGGAGTTGATGCAAACCATCCAACCCAAAATCTTCTTAACGATGTGGCATTTATTTTAAATTTGATTGTGAAATCTGGATCTAAACTTCGGCTCATGCAGTTAAATGCCGTCTGGATGATTCCAACATCTCCGTTGGTTGTTGTAACAAACCAATTTCTCGCTGCACCGTTTCCTGAATCTGCTGTGTTTGTCCATGCAACTGGAGCATTGATAGTAAACGTTGTGCTCCACTGTCCTTCAATGGTTGAGATTGTAGCCATGTGTGGAAATACAGAATATGGTCTTCTTACTCTCCATTTGCTTCTGCCAGAAATTTGATCCACGTTTCCAAGATCGTTTTTTGTGTAAAATTCGGACAGTCCAGCCTCATTCCTTGTGTAAAGTGCCATGTGTGCAGCAGCAGGGGTTGCAGGATCGGAGCCTATTGTTACAATGTCAATCTTTGGCACAACATCTAACGAAGAGCTGGTGATTGCAAGACTTGCAACTGCGTTTATTTCAAACTGGTGTTTTATAGACGTGGGAACATTATAGTTAATGCGGTCTGAAAGTCTGACAATTTCATAGCTACCTCCAGAATATCCACCAGCACTTACGTTATATCGTAAAACACCAACTCCTAGAATTAGGTTTGTTGAATCAAGTTCTAATTTGTCTACTCCATTAATCTGCCATCTATGAAACATGCTTGTCGGTGTATGATAATTCAAGTAAGTGGTTGTTCTTCGTATCTCAACCTCTGCCGTGTTGACTGTGCCAGCTATGCCAAACCTTAGACTGTTTCCATCTTCTATTGAAAGAAAGTCCGCATCTATTCGTGCCATTATTGTATTGTTTACTGAAAAGTCATGCTTCTTTCCTGTCAGAGCATTATATCCAAGACCGGCTGATGTTCTGTTGATGTTTGTTGTTCCAGTTACTATACTGCCCTCCGCATTCCATTCCAGTGCATTTCCTCCAGCAATCAAAATCTTGGGTGTGGCACCAGCAGAAATTTCTAATTGAACAATTGAATTAATTGAAAAATCAACCGTGTCTCCAGTTCCTACCTCGATTGACCATCCGTTGATATCCTGTCGTAAGATGTTGGTTGCAGTACTTCCTGTAATTGTTGCTCCAAGACCAGACACCGTGTTACTTTTCAGGTCAAGATTAGTAGCTGAATACTCGTACTCTAAGGTTCCATTAACATACATTTCAATGAGTTTCGCAGTAGCTACTCCAACTCTCATGTTTCCCGTGCTAGTTGTAATTTCTGGAATTGTAGCATCAAGTGTTCCAGAAGTGACAAACCGCAATTCTGAGAGATGTAGTTGGTTCCAACTAAATGACGAACTTCCTAGATTTTTGATTCCATTGTCCTCTGGCAGTAAATGCTGATTGATTGCTGTCGGGCTTGTTAGATTTGATAATGTTTTGTTTGCAGCATTCAAGACTGATGCCGAACTGCTAGTATTGAAGGCGTCATATGTTGTTCCGCCGTCGCTTGTCTGACATAAAATGACGGTTCTTTCACTTGGACCTGAGTTTATTGATGGTATAACTGTTACAGAAGCTGGCCAAGCGATGGTTCTGCCTCCTGTTGCGTCTTGTGAAATATCAAGCTGGAATTGGATGTTTTTTGTACTTGCAGGAGGATTTGAAAAAACAAATGTAATGTTTCCAGTAAGTGTCATGGTTTGAACGTGAGCATTTGCAAGTGAAAGATCAATTGTCACGGTTCCAGTGACATTTCCTCTTGCATTTTTGTCAGGAGTAAGAGGATAAGCTACTCCTGCTGCACTTAGATCCCGTTCTGTTCCTGCGTCATTTTTATAAAATAATTCCGAGACTCCAGCCTTGTCCTTTGCATAGAAATAAACAGAATTTGCTGGAGGTGTGCCAGGTGCTACAATTTCCCTGATTCTTGCCTTGAATCCGTTAAAGTCAAGGTCTGCATCCATGGGATTGGCTAGAACCGTGTATCCAGTATATTGACCCCTTGAAACCTTGAGCTGTACCACGTTTCAGATTATGCCCTTGGTCGTTTTAGGTATTATGGGAAGGTGATAGTAGACAGGAGAGCATCGGGGATGTCTAGCTGGGTGGTTACACGCTCGTCATTCTTTCTGGCTCGGCTTGAGACATTTATGGGAATAGCTAGTCTTGCCATGCTATGGTCTTTGGAAGGCTGGACTAAAATGTACTTCGGTGTAATACTTGCCGTTTTTTAGGAAATGTTTGATCTCCTCAATCCTTACCGTTCCAGAACGACCAGAGCCCATGGTATTGGTAAAATCTACCTGAATGTTGTATCCTGGCTTCTTGAAGGCTTGGTTTCCAAGGATTGTAAAAAATCCAGTGTTTGCGATAACATTAACCCTTGCCTGCTCCTTTGCCGCAAGCGTTTCAAGCCCCCTCTGGCTTTTCATCGTTGCGTCGATGATTATTTTTTCAGTTGCGGGTGTTCCTGCACCAGTGACAGTTACCCGCTGCCTTCTGATAAACTGGAACTGCCCGAACTGAACATATGAGCCAGCGGTATAACCATCAATCACTGCAGCGCCGTTTTCAAACTGGAGGTAGCAAGCATCAATAGCTACTGGAGTTCCAACCTTTGTCCATCCATTGGAAGGACTGTCAACTGTATTTGCTGGAAGGCGATATCTTACAACTGTCCATGCAGCCCCCCCGCCAATAAGGTCTCCGATGATATCTCTCTCCCAATAATTGCCACTGCCTGCTCCGTCATAAAGTCTCATTATAACATGATTGACAGTTGCCCCAGAAAGGCTCAACTTGATAAAAAACTGCACGTCCAGATAATCTGTTACTGCGAGCCCCATGTCCTCTGTTATGATGTTTCCATCTTTGTCATACTCCGCCCCCTGCAAGAAGGTGCTGGCGTCCATGGTTGCGGTATCAATGTTTAGTTTTATAGTGGGGATCACAATTCCGCCGATATCAGTAGCTGAAAAGAAATCGACTGGTTTCCTGGTTGTCGTGTCAATGTCCCATTCTGCCAAGCCCCCAAAGTGCCTGAACCACTTGGAAAAGATTTTTCCATTCTGATCATGCTTTATTTGCTGTATTTGGAATTGGTTTGGGTCTTGCGGAAATCCTTGGATTATTCCATTTGTGGCGACTACCGTTCTGTATCGTTGTGTGGCATCCTGCGCAAACTGATATTGAAACTGGTGTTCCACCATCAGAGTGTCGGCACTCACAGAGGGAATATCCTTGATTTTGTAAATCAAGCCCGTGCCAACTTCCGTCAGGTTTCTTGCCCCATGAAGAAAGGCTTGTAGGGTCTTGGTTTCATCCCCAAAAAAGTCAGCCCCCGCATTTTCAGCGGCTGCAAGCCAAGCATCTTTCACATATGTTCCATTGAATGATCTCTTCATCTCCTCCGCTGCGGTGTTTAATGCGGTGATATTTGTAGCAAGCCCAGCAATTTCGGCGGCCGAACTTGTAAGAATCTGGCTGGCGGTTTTTGTCCTGGTTACAGATGATGCCTCTATCGTTTCATAGATCGTTTTTGCTGCAAGATATGAAGTCCAGTCTTCTATGTGAAGAACTTCCGCCCAACTTCTATCAGGATTTCGGGTATCTGGTAGAACATCGATGTATCCCACCATCATCTTGTTTGCAGCAATTACGCTTCCAATGTAAAGCTCAATCTCATCCTCTGATGCAAAAACTCCTCTTGTTGGGGCACTTGATAAAGTATTATCGATTGGAATCAGAGCTTCTGACTGCTGGTTTGTACGCAGGATGATTTCTGCGCCATCGTTGGCTATTGTATAATTTATTCCAGACTTGCGGATTATCCACTCGGTTACGTTTGGCATTAGCTAACCACGTATGGATTGTTTAAATCAATTACCTGCACTTGCTCTGTCCCGTTGACATTGACTTTGATTATGATTTTTGTTTCAGGTGTGAGTTTGTTAGAAAAGAAAAATTCCTTTATTGCCTCTAGCGGATCATCTGAATTTAGCACATTTTCAAGCAAGCCTCCCGCAATAAGCCCTGCAGCACCAAGCCCGACCTTCCCCCCAGCCCCAAGGGAAAACTTGGGTTTTGGTCCAATCGTGGTACCTTTTGGAACGTTTCCGCCTCCAGTTGTCGGCACGTTTGAAGGAGTAGTAGAGGTTTTTCCTCCAAGTTTTGCAAGTGCGGGTATGAGTTTCTTTGATATATTTGCAGCATAACCAGCGGCTGCCGTTCCAGCTAAAATATAAAATGCTATCTGATCAAGCAGTGCCCTGTTTGCATCCTCGATTGCTTTTTTCTTGTCCTCCTCCAAGTCTGCGGCTTTCTGCAAGTCGCCCTCACGTATTGCCTCGTTTATCTGCCTTTGTAGGTCTCTTTGCTCTCTCTGTGCATCGTTTAGCCTAATTTGTGAAAGTTGCCATGCTTGATAGATGTTAATCGCCCTGTTTGCCACGCTGCCGATGAACTGGATGGATCTTGCCGTCTGTGTGAAAGATCTGTGGTTTAGCTCAAACTGGCGCCCGACTGCCCTTTGTTGATCACGCATCTCCCTCCAGTTTTTGTTTATGGATTTTGTCGAAGTGTCAATCTGGGCAGTGGCGTTATCCTGAAATTCCAGATTAATATTGACATCTGCATCTACCCCCAGCCCACTCATTTCGCCTTCTTATTGGATTCGTACAAAATAAGGAGTTTGTCTATGTCAGCCTTTGACATGTCACGCAGTTCTGATTCTGACATGTGAAGCTTTGTCTTTAGGATGAAATACTTGTAGAGTCCCCCTTCTCGTCCTTCGGCAAATCCTCTAAAAAACTTTCAGCAGGTACCTCGTTGACCTTGAACCAGCACAGAATCAGCCCGTTGCTCTCCCAGCGCTCCATCTTTCTTATCTGGTCTTCGCTGAGGGGGATTCCAGTAGAGTCTGTAATATCCCTGGTTAATCTCTTTATCCAGAGGGCAAGCGTATCAATTTCTCCATGAGCATCCCTTGATTCCCTTTCCGCAATCATGTCTGCAACCCACCTGGCATATTTTACTTTGTACTTTTTTGATTCTCTTCCCATTGGAGCATGCAAAGTAAACTCGACCGAGTCTTCTGGCATGCAGTTTCAGTGAACTAGGCTACAGAAAAGCTTGTCGCAACGAACTCCATCCTTCGCCCAGCCATGCCCGTGATTGGATGGTTTAACGAGGCATCTGTGTAAGCACAGTCAACAAAGGAGTATGTGTGATCTGCTGCCAAGTCGATGATGACATCCAAGTCAACTGCCGTCGCATCCTTTGATTCGTCAAGCTCAACATTCCCAAGACCTCCCGTATCGCTTACGGATCTTGCCCATCTTCCTGTCACGGTTCTTGTTCCCCGCTTTATTCCAGCAGTGGCGCCAGTATTGCTTGGCTGCCGGTCTAGGTCGTTATCAAGTGTCCACTCAAACACCCACCAGTCTGTGATTGTTACAGTATTTCTTTTGACCGTAATGTGTGACCAGTTGACAAAGGAATTGGGGGGAGCTTCAAATGTCGGGGTTCCACCCACTTGTGTGTAGAGTATTGGTCCCCATCCCCATATTTCAACGGACACTTCCATTGCGGCATGGGTGGGATAAATCTGAACATTGGGGGTGATTCGTTTTACTTTGCATCCAGTTATCCTAGCAAAAATCACATCGGGGCTTGCATCCTTCATTATTAAAAGAGAGAAAGAAGTATCAGAGCTTGAAAAATTTTTCATAAAATCGGCACCGCTTCCTTGGCTTGGGTTGAATGTCAGAGTAATTACTGGATTGTCTACGCCCTTACCAATTCCTGCGTTGTCAACATTTCCAGAAAGTTTTACAACTGGCGGATCTGTCGAGTCTGAGATTGTGACCTCGGTCTTGTGTGCCAAGTGAAGAAATGCGGCACTGGTATTGGTGATTCCCTCTGCTGATTCCGAGGCAAACCAGACTCCAACCTCGTAACCATGATAGAATACAACCATGACTATTGTCTCCCCTCCGCATTAATAAAAATCAATTAGAGCCCACCCTACAGCGCACTATGATGATTCTTCCATCTAACGGTCTTCCATTCATCTCCAATGCAAAAGATGATCCCTCTATTGGAAAGTTCTCTATGACAAGCCCCGCCAGATTGTTGTTTGACTTGAGAACCTCCTTTATGGTTTTGTAGTAGGAATCCAGCGAGGCTTCCGCAGCCTGCCCGTCCTCCTTCTGGTCAAAAAATATTATTCTGAATCTGAACTCGTGAAGACTGGTACCTATAGCATTACTTATCACGGGTCCGTAAGGTTTGTCTGTCTCCAGTTTTGGGTCATTTGTAACATAACAGACTGGATAGGCCAGACCAGAAAAGACGCCGTTTTCTGGCATGCCGACTTCGATTTTTTGGAATCCAGTTGTATGAGTTGGATCATCCCAGAGGCTGGCGTTTGCCTTGAGAAGGGTCACTATCTGTCCCTTGATTGCGTTGATGCCTGGCTCTGTTACCAATTATCTAACCCCCGTCTCTTCTCTCAAAATGTTGGATATAACATCTCTGATTTTTGGAACTGCGTTGGCGACTGCCTTTTCCTTGAATCTCCGTCCAGGAAAGCCAGGGAAGTTTACCTTTCTTCTGAAAAAGACCACGCCGTTGATTTCAAACCTTAGAATCGGCTTGCCTCTGATAACCCTTGGACCTACTCCCCTGTTTACAAAATTTCCATATCCAGAGGTAGTTCCAACAATGGCGCTAGTATTTGAAATGCTGAGTCTTGTAACTCCAGCCCTTAGATTGCCAGTTCTGACGGGGACATCTATTCGCAATTGCTCCTCTAGTACTGCCGACCCTTCCTCTATGGTTCGTGGTCCTACTTTGTCAAGACCAGTTCTAAAATATTCGCTCTTGTAGTCCCAGTCTGATGTATCAATTATTATCCTTGCACTCAAGTATCAAAGATCTCGCTTTGTTGGATTACCTCAATTTCCGTATTAGGACGATATCTGTTTGTCGTTCTTTCATTCTCAGTTGTAGGGGGCATACCAGAAAAACGAATCGTCGAAATCTTTTGCGTCAGGTCTGGCTTTGTCATAGTCCTGTCCTTTCTGCCAGCAATCTTGAGCGATACGTCTGCGAGTATGCGGTAGATTGCGATTGGGTGTTTGTTTCTGGCTGTGCGTCAAGCTTGGCAATCAGTTTGTTCTTGGCATCAAGATATTCATCCTTCCACATTTTTACAATTTCAGGTGGAGCGTTTTGTTCTATCTTAAAATTATAACAGACGTGCTTGTTTGCCATGTCTGCCGCACTTTCTGCTTGGTCTCCAGTAAGGGGAAGCGTCACAGCATGTAAAAAACAGATATCATCAACGTCCCTGTTGGCATCCGTGATAAGCTCATTAAGGCGGGTATCAAATTTTGTAACCGCTGCACCGATATCCAGTTTGGACTTGATGTCAGCAAGTACGGCATATGTTCCAGCGGGCATGCCTTGGAATCAAAAAAGAAAGTAATAAGGATTTAAGTTGCCTTTATTGTCGGGCTTTGAGAGACTATAATGCTGTTGACATGTGCATCGATTGATTCTGGGTTTGGGTGCTGTATTGAGCTCTGGCCATCTTGGTATATCAGTTGAGTCTTGGCGGATTTATTGTTCCATAATTCCAAGAGTTTCTTTTTGTCATAATCTATGGTGAACTCGTAGCCAACTGTTCGCTCTTCTTCCGTTCGTGGATTGATTTTTACAATCTCTTGCTTTCCTAGGAATTTACAGTTCTCCTGCAACCACCACATATTAAAGCCTGGCTTTCCACTATCTGCATCAGTCACTCTTTCTATGTAGATATTGACGGGTCTGTCAGATGTGCTTTGTCTATCAAGAAGTACACGCCTTGCCCCCTTTGGTTTGGGGTCATGGAGTTGCTTTGCACCACGTTTTGACTTCATCTCTTGTGGATCTTCTTGTGGCACGTCATCCTCTTCGATATTTTCTAGGTCATCAAGATCATATATCTTGGTTTTCCTTGACATAGGATGCGTATAAAATCGATGGGATAAAAGCTTTAGGGCGTCATTGCTTTTGCTCCGCCCAATGATTTTGTATTAAGCTGATATTCCAGTGAGATCTCTGATTGCGCCAGCCTGTGACAAGAAGGGGAAGAACCACTGTTTGATTACTTTGCCTCGGTATCCAGCGATGACGTTCTCATAGTTTGCGATTATGGTCGGTCCTACTCCAAGCCATACTGCGTCCTTTGAGCCTACCGTACAAATTGTATTGGTCTTTGCGATGTCAATCAATACCTGCGGGAAGCCTGTGATATTGAATATTTTTTGTCCCCAGATTGGTGCCGAGATTCCAGGCGGAGCGGGTCTGTCAGTGCCTAGACCATTCACCCAGTCATTAGTTACAAAGTCCGTTCCAGGTCGTGTGTGCATGGCTAGATAGTCAACATTAAAGCCGTTGCCCTCGATTGTTGAAACTACGCCGTTAATATCATCACCTGGCTTGTTGGTCGAGCGTCCATAGGTTACGTTGACAAGCCCCCAGTCAGAACCTGCAACATCTGTCGCAGTCTCCATTTCTGTGGAAATCTGTGAGTTCAAAACCCGTGCTAGATCTCTTATGGTCCAGTTCTCCCTCAAGGCTGCGGTATTGTGGCTTGCTTTCATGGTCGCCTCTTCTGATTCGGCGATATGTCCCACGTTCTTGTAGAGCACTTTGGTTGCTCTTGATTCGGTGTGACCTTGAAGATCCGGCTCTATCAGTTCTGGCACTTTGCCTTGAACTGAGCCCTCGGAATAGGTATCTACTGTAAAGACTAGTTGCGGTGCGTCAATCTTGGTGACCGCCATTTCTAATATGTATGCCCTTGTCTGGAGTCCTAGAACTCTATCCAGGATGTTAAGTGATTTAGTAGCGTCAATTGTTGCGCTGTTTACAATGTTTGCTGTTGCTGCTTCGAGCCCTGCCTTGTATCCAAATTTCTCGATTGCTTCATCTATTTCCTGTGTGGCGGATGCAAAGTGGTCATAGAATGTATGATCAAGGCTTGGCACTCCGTGCTCCCATTTGGTCTCAAAGCTTGCAATTGGCATGGAATAATCTGGCTTTCGTCCTATTGTGTCAGCACACACAAATGCAGTATTTACGAACTCACGATGATCCTCGTCTGCGAATCCAGGAAGATAAATGATAGAGTTCTTTCCTTCCCCCCCATTCTTGTATGCCATTCTTGACTTTCTGTTGGCAAAGACGGTCTTTGTTGCATTTGGATTAATATTCCATTTGCTTGGAACTATTGGTCCTGCTTTATGCAATTTAGTGATCTCCTACGTCTATGACGATGGCGTCTGTTGCGGCTGCATCACTTGGGGCATATTGGTTGTCCCCGTCTTTTCTAATATATCGTCCAAATACTCTCCATAAAACTTGAATTTCTGCTTGTGTATAGCCAGCAGATATTGTCGTTGGGGCTGTTATCACGTCACCGTTTGCATCAGATTCTACTGGGGCGTTTGGCTTTATTGCAGCGCCTGCCTCTGCTATTACCTTTCCACGCATTAGGATTCCATAATAGGTAGTTGCCCCGACTACATGGGTCATCGCTGTTAGAATTCCATGCCTTCCATAAGTTGTAGCGGTTGCAGGAATTGCCAGACCGTTAGCATCAAATGCTATGATGATTCCAGCGGTGATTGTTCCAGCGCCTTTAGCCCTATAAATGAGGTCAAACGGTCCCTCTTTGATGTCACCAAGAGCCATATCTAAGACCAGCCTCCCTTGATGTCTTTAAGACTGGTATATTGCCTTGGCTGGTTTCCCATGGATGCTGTTGCGGTTCCTGGCATCTTAACGATCCTTCCCTCAGTTGAAGGCATCGAGCCAGAGCGTTGCTGGAGTTCTTCGATTTTTTCTACAATCGGCTCCAAGTCTGCCACTTTAGTCTGTAATTGTTCAATTGATAATTTTGATAAGGAGTCCCTTTCTTGTGTCTCATTTGAAGCGGTCACAAGACTTGCAGTTGCCTTTAGTTCCATGATTCTGTTGATAAAATTTTGTTTGTCCTTCTCTTGGTATGATGCTATTACCTTTTCCATTTCTTTCATTCTGGTTTCCATCGCAGCGGTGCCAGTTGGCAGGACTACCTTGTCATGCTGTCCCTGCCCTGCCTGCTTTTCATTTGGTGCGACGGGATCTACAATTTGTTCAGATTTTAGACCAGCGGCACCAGGATGATCAGCACTTGCGGTTTTGAGCTTATCGTTTTCAGCTTTGAGAGATGCGTTAGCGTTCAGCATTTCCTCATGCTTTTTCTTTTTCTCTTCGTCTGTCATTTCAGCCCACCCTTTTTCGAGATTTTGTGCTTGCATCTGAGAGCAGTTTGGTGTATTGGATATATGAGAACAATTTTCCATATTCAAAGAAGCCGACGCCACAAGCATGTCCATGCATTTTCGCTCGTCGCCCTCGCAGGTCTGTTTTAGTGAAGCGTGAAACACACCGTATGCTGGGCTGTCAACTCTGGCCAGATGGAGACCAAACCAGTCAAAAAATGTTTTAACCCCGTTTTCTTGTACGGAGAAACCTGCTACCGCAGGAGAAGAGTAAATCGCTTTTCCGTTCTTCATTTCCTTCCATGCCTTTTCCCCGAGTGGAGTGTCTGCAAACTCTACAATTGCGTAGCTTGTCCCTGTGGAGCTTGTCACAACCTCTCTGATGGTTCCCGCTCTGTACTTTTCCTGCTTTTGTAAAATTTCATGGATTGGAAGATGATCAGAATCAAAATGTCCAAGTGCTGGCTCGGAGATGTAGGGTCTGCCGATAAAGGTGCGTATCCTCTTTGCTATCGAGTCTGGTGTAACAGCCCACTTTTTCATATTGGCACTGTCTGAAATTAAAAATATCTTTGCGAATCTCTTCCCGTTTTTCTCGAAAAGCTGATCTTGTCCAAAGTCTGCTACCATAGTCGACTTTTCAAACCAACTGGCAGAAGCTACAGAAACTTCATACTGAGCGACAATTGAAGCAACCGCACTGTCTATTTTCGCTTGGATTGCCCCGCATTTTTGCTCTGCGCTTTCTGCGCTGTCTCCCTTAGCCACAAAGTGCGCCTTGCATGCGGGAAATGAACCATCACCAAATGGAAGTGGCATAAACCATGAAGAAACCTCCAGACGCTAAAGAACTAATATGTGCACTTTATCTCTGGCGTAGCCTGCTGGTGTTGCCAGAACTTGTCCTTCTCTATCTGCCTTTCCTTGTTGCGTATGTTCCACTTGTTCATTATGAAAAAATCCGTAACCTCAAAGCATTGTTTGTTGATCCACTCTATGCCAGGTGTATAGTCTGTTATCATTTCGCAGTTCTTGTCGTGCAGGCACATGGATTTTCCTGTGTGATAATGGATTCCTTGGTTTCCTGGAATAAAGCGCAGAATCTTCCCCCCCTTTTGCTGATTGTAGGCATAGGTAGTAACCAGACCGCATCTGTTGTTTTGCTCCTTGAGATAATCCCTGAGCCATAACTCAACGACGCCGTTAGGAAATCGGATTTCCTCGTCCCCGTCTATTACAAAAGCATAGTAGTCTTCTCCTCCGTAGATGCCGTCTATGAGTTTCAATTGGTGATTTCTTTTCGCTGACTCGCTTTCAAAAATATCAGAAGAATGTGCAAAAAAGATCTCCAGTTCTGGATAATTTGATTGGCAGGCATGGGCAAACGTCTCAATTATTCTATCTGTCTTATCCGACGAATTTGGACTCGTGCCACCATATTTCCACGCCCCGTCAAGAATATGGATGGCATCCAAGTCTTTGACGGTCTTGACCGTGTTTTGCAAGGTGTCCCAGAGAAACTCCTCCTCATTGTAGATGCACATGGTAAGGATTGTTCTCATTCTAACTCATCCAGTTGTGCATTATTGTCTGCAATCATTGAGGCTACAAGTGTAGCGAGTATCTTCTTTGTCTTTTTCTCTTCTAAAGTAGGCTTTTTGAAAATCTCAAGCGTTAAGCGATAAAACATTCTTGCGTTTAGAGTATGCTCCAATGATAGGAAAACTGGAAGATTGATCTTGTTTAGAATCTGGGCTGTTAGTTTTGCATAAATTCTTCCTGAGATGCTAGACAAAGCCCTTGAGATAATTATGCTGGTTGGTCCAACGTGTATCAGTTTGGCAGCAATAATGCCCTCAATGCTAGAATATTGAAGTTGCTTTGGATAAGCTCGTTTTGGTCTGCCACTTCGCCTCTGAAATGAAACTGCCCCCACTACTTGAGGCTTGAGGTCGTAACGATCCCCATATCTGGCTCCATAAGTGCCCATTACTTCTTAGGTGTGTTTTCTTTCTTTAATTGTTTTTGCATGCGCCTTAACTGCTGGCGGTTCATTGGTTGAAGCGGGTTTATTTTCAATTCTTGAATCATCCAGTCTCGCAGGAGGTCAATCTGGTTGGCAAGACCCATAATATTTTGATTTATTGGCTCGATCTTTGCTCCCGTGACCCTTTCAATCATGATGGCATGGTTTTTGATGTTCAAGAGGTTGCCAGTCATTTGGTTTAGGGCAATAAGGGGATGAAGTTTCTGTGGGGCTTGGGTTTGTTGCTGTACCTGTGGCTCAGGTGGCTTTTCTTGTGATTTTTGCATGCAGTTTGGTAATATTGTATTTTAATAAAGATTCTGCTTATATCTCCTCTCCTTCTTCCAAGTCTGATAATACGGTTTTTGCCAGTATTGCGTTCTTGCTTGCTACACCCAAGAGATCCCAAGAATACACGACTATTGTTCCATTTTCTATCTGACAAGATACAGCACTGCCATCGGTGTATGTGAGTCCGTTACAAACATCACGGATTGACTTGAAAGGTATGAATAGTTTTTTTCCCATTATTTCACCTCCAATTTATCATAAACTGTAACAGACCACTTGTCTAAAAAGTACTTGTGCTAGACTATCATTGCTGTCGGAGGATACATGATACTTAGTATTGTATCTGAAGTGGGGGGGGCAGGCGTGGGAGTATAAAGAGATGAAATTTGCTGAAAAGTTATAGAGCCCGAAGTATTAGGAGTTATAACCCTGTAATCAACCTCGTCTCCATCAACTATGGCAATAGTTCCTGCAACGCTTTTAGTTCCTGTCTCTGCTGCTGCATAGGAAATTTGTAAGTGATTACCACCACCATTAATCCTGTAATCTATTGTTGACGGAGAAGTTGTAATTGTGTTGGCAGTAACCTCTGTTAATAATTCTTTCAAATCCGTATTTCCACTTCTTGATGTTGTTTGCTTTTGGGTTTCAGTTGTTACAGCACCCATACCTCCAGCCAGTTGCAAAAAGCTTGTTGTATTAAATGAAACGGCAGTACCTGAACCCACACAGGATTCTTGATATTGTGAATTTGTGGTTTCAAAACCTATCGAGACAGTTGTAAAACTTATGCTTGTTGTGCCAGCATTTGCAGTAGTTACTAAAGAAAAATTACAATCATCTGCATCAGCAACCG
>Ga0247727_10002791_pt1 | contig 39438 bp, 41 predicted proteins | sample WisWelCaveWW1625_FD_202498 | JGI IMG/M metagenome (GOLD analysis project Ga0247727, IMG submission 202498) | Biofilm microbial communities from Wishing Well Cave, Virginia, United States - WW16-25 | ecosystem: Environmental > Aquatic > Deep subsurface > Groundwater > Cave microbial mat | place... | reverse complement strand
CCCCTGTCAACGCTTCGCGCACTGCCTCGCGGCAGTCCGCGCATGACTCGGGGTCAGTGTGGATCGCTAGTCCTTCACCGTAACGGACTTTCACCGTCTATCTCCTGCCGATCTCCCGGCGCACCGCAGCTCAATATCCCAGCCCGTGGCCTCCCCTGTGAACGCTTCAAGTTGGCCCTCGCGGGCAGCCCTTGCATCACTCGGGGCCGGCGCGGTTGGCTAGGCCCTACGCCGTGAAGGACTTCCACCTCCTATCCTCTCGCCAGCTTTGCTTGGCGCACTCTGGAGCGGGTCAAAAAACGCGACCTGCAAGCCAGTCCGCGAGCTAGTCTGCTCTACCCCAACGATCAGACATTAGCGCTCTGCGCCGGCAGGTCTCAAAGGTCGCGGCGGGCGAGACTTCTCGTCGTAGATACGTGGCCGTACGGTCGTGAGCATGACGGCCTTCCGCGGTGCACTATCGACGACACGCGAGTCCTGGTTCACCTGGGTAATGAATGCCGCTACGGCCGTGGCCGTCGGCGCTGAGGGTTGGGAATTGCGCGGCCCCTTCAGCTGGGCAAGTACATACTTGTGCGGGGCCGATCCCACCCTTGTTGTTCGCGCGAGCTCGAGCGTGGCAACGCGCTGTCCAGCCTGCCGTACCGAGTATATGCGCGAGATTCCCCTTGCGACCTTGTCGGCATACAAACGCACACAATGGTGCATCCTCGCACCCTCGTCGCAGATGGCCTCGCGCGTCTGCAGCGCGTGGAAGGAGAAGCCATCGATTTCGAGTTGCGACGGCAGCGGCGCATAGTCGATCAGCTCCCTCCAGTCGACGTGGTTTGAGGCAGCCGCGAATGGTGGACGTGCGAGTTCGATATGCCAGCGCTGGGACACCGCTTGTGCTTGCCCAAAATTCCATCGTGTATTGAAGGTGGTGCGATTGTGGCCGGCAAAATCAGCAATGTCGGTGGCAGATCTCCGAGCTTGCCCATCACGAACATTGGCAGCGGCCCAAGCCAGGAAAAGATCTCTATTGCGAAAATGCCTCCCCATGTGCCACCGCCAGCGTTCGAGGCACCGCAGCCAGTCTTGCTGCTCGTCCGGCAACTTGGGGATGCTCTGCGCCAACGTCGAGCCAGGGATCGTGGACAACGCCTTGAGGAGGTCCCACTGGTTGTGTCGTATGGCTTTGCCGGATAGCGCTCGCAGTTGCGGAGCAAGGCCGTACGATTGCATCAAGGCCGCCAGCCGCAGCCCCCTTTCGCATGCTGCAATAAAGCGTTTTCCGACCTCCACACGGTCATTCCGACGGACCAATCGCTTCCCGTAGGTCGCCGCCACCACCAACACCGGCGCCTGTCTGATGTAGTCAATGGCGAAGCGATTGAGCACCACCAGGAATTGCGCGGGCAGATGCAGGTCGGGGTCGCTGAAGAACGTGGCCCCTTCCGCCGCAGCGGGCAGAGCCCAATCGCTGTTCTTGATGAGACCATCGCAAGCCATGCTTGGCGCTAACCATTGCAGGGCAGTCAAATCCTTTGTCTTCGGCATGACGCGTTACGACCACGTCCCTCCTCGTGATGCGCGGGCATGCTGCTTCGGTTACGTCAGCATCATCCCGGCTGCGTCCTTGTAGTAGATGACAGCAATTCGGCGACCTCGCGGCGAGCAAAGCGACCAATCGCTCACCCCCAAATATCCACAGCTGCTGCATCCAATGTCGATACGGGTTACCCCGGTAGTCCCCACGACGCATGTTAACTCTGCCCTCAAGACACAAGGCGCGACGGCGGCGGGTTGTGGCTGGTGCAGTCGTGCTCGAAGTGAGGTGCTTCGTTTCGTTAGAAGTCGGAGTTATGCCGCGAACGGTTCTACGGTTGAACGATGTCCACCCTTCGTCTCTTGCACCTCACACTAGCTGACGATCTTCCCGTCGGAAATCGCATCATTCAGAACGCAGACGGAACGCCGCAGCAAAAACCTGACGGACTGGCCGACTCCTTGCGCAGCGCCGGTTTGCACGTATAGTGCCCGGAGTTCCTCAGCTCACCAACCAATCATGACCAGGCCGCGGCGCGCTCGTTTGGCAAGCGCCTGCCTCGCGGCCTGCGCGTGAATGCCCGCGCGTGGGGTCTTAGTCCAATCCCGGGCGAGAAAGGAGGTGAGCATCAGATGTCCACCCCAGCCTATCGCGCGTACACCGTCATCAAGCGCGAGAACAAGGACGACTATTGGCTGAACCTCGGTGTGGCGTTCCCACACGAAGACGGCGAAGGTTTCAACATTCTCCTTCAAGCATTGCCGACTGACGGCAAGCTAGTCCTCCGGCGCTACAAGGAGAACCCTGAAGAGGAGAAACCGAAAGGCAAGAAGAAGTAGCACTTCGTCGCGTGCGTCGCGACCAACTCAACGAGCCGTCGGCAACCCCGGCGGCTCTTTTTTTGTTCACATCTTCAATCGAATAGTCCGGTGGCAAGCCCCGGTCCCAAACGATTGAGGCTCTCAATTGCCCTCGCCTGATCCGGCCGGCGCTTCTTCCAGAAAGCGATAGCCTCGTCGCTCATCGATCCCCAATGCGGCTCGACGCCGTCGCCGCCACATGCGCGCACGTCGCGCTCGATCAGATCGTAGATGGCGCCGCCGATGCCCTGACGGCGGTAATCCTTACCATCCACCTCGTAGACATTCGCGTTCGTCACCTGCACACGGCCGTAGACCGGCGCCTGACCGTACATCCATGCCACACGTTCTTTCTGGCCAGCGAGGAACGCGCTGTAGTCGACCTTGTTGAAGCCGACCTCCTTGCGGCGCACGGTGAGCAACACACCTTTTGCAGTCGTGATGTGCTCCGTCGGCTTGTCCTTCGCCAGCTCAGTCCAGGCCTTGCCGATTGCGCGGTCATCGTACTGGGCTGTGAGCTCCTCGAGCCTCTTTTGGATCTGTCGGAGGGCGTCCTTCATGGCATCTTTGCGTCGGAACCATCTTAGCATGGCTATCGACCCATCCTGCTCACGAGCCAGCGAGCATCCGCAGCGAGCTCCTTCAACTCCGTGGCGATGCCGCGCCCAATCCTGATGATGACTCTGACCAGGCCCGCCCAGATCGTGCCCAGCACGAGGGCGACGCCTGTACGTGTGGCGCCGATCAGCGCTTGCAATGGCCGCAAGAAGAAGTACCGCGCCGCGGCACTGGCACCTCGGCTGCCGGCGCACATGGTGGCAAAGCCGATCGCCATCAGCCCGATGGTCACATAGAACGTGAGCACGAGCCTGGCCAGTTCTAACAGTGCCGTAAGCTCCGGATACACGATGTGCATTTTTCTCGGTGAGCCATGACGGCCACTTTTTCTCGGAGCCGCCACCTGGTCACAGGCGCGCCCCCGGCCGCGGGGGTCAAGCTCGGGAACTTGTCCGTACTCGACAAGCGACGCTTGATGCCCGCGGCGCGTAGGCGAGGGGGCGGTACCATGATGGGTGATGTGGCTTCAGCCACCCACGCGCCGACACCGCCGTCACTTGCTCTTGCCGCGTTTCTTGTCGACGGCTTCGTCCTCCTCAGTGTACTCGCGCAAGACCATGCGATTCCCGACCGGCAGCGCCGAGAGGACGACATTTAATCCCCGTCCGTCCTTGTGGGGCCAGGCCGCGCCAATCCGGGTCCAGAAGCCGGCTTGTTGGTCGGTCGTCTCTGCGCCTTCCCGGTTGTCTTCGACTACGTACACACGATGGCTTGGCTTTGTGGGCGACATGGACTTTCTCCTTTGCTGCTGATGACGTCTGGTTGATGGGGAAGGGGTCAGCGCGAACCACTCGGCCACGAGCTGCGTTGCGCGTGGGATCGAGACGCGTTCCTTGAGTGCGATGAAATCCAGCATCGACCCGCCGCGATTGCAGTCGCCGAAGCAGAACCAATTGTTGCTTGCGAGGTGCACGACAAACTGGCGCGGATTATTGCCATCGTGGATCGGACAACGACCTGCGAGTTGCGAGCCTACCCGCTTGAGTTCCGAGAAGATGCCGTAGCGCGACAGCACCATGCCGAGCGACACCCCGCGCTTCAGCTGGGCGATGTCGATTGACTGACTATTCTGTCCACGATTGTTACCGGCGATGGGCGCCGCCTCAAGGGTGCGCGCCTTCGGCGCCGTGCTAAGAGCACGCCCTTGACCCGTCGCCACCAACGCGCCGGTATTGGTACGGCCAACAGAATGAGGACGGGACGGGATCACGTGCGCACCAGAGAAATGTGATCGTCACTACTGCTTCTGCACGCCGGTCCGAGCACGCCGTGTTCAGCGATGCGCTGCCACGTGCTGTATAAGAAAAGCCCGGCCGCGGTATCGTTGGTGATGTCGCGCTGCAGAGCGAGCATGTGATCAATTCTGGCATCCGAAGTCGTGATTGTAAGAACGCGGAGACCTTGGAAGCCCCACGTCTCGGCAAACTTGGCCTGCCGGAACGCGGCGTAGTAGCCGGCAACTTTCCTGCGCCACGTGGCTTTGGCCGTGATTTTCTTGGAGCGTGCGCTCAGGCTTTCGGTACCTCTGTCGATCTCGAGAGCAAGGTAGCAGCCCCAGCCGTCGGCACCGCGGATCGCGCACAGGCGATCGGGGATGACGGTCAAGGTCATCGGCTTCAAGTCCTGTTGGATGCTGACGACGAGGCTGTAAGGGAACTTGCGCGCGCGTGTGGCATCGGGGAACGAAGGCAGGAGATCATTATGATCGATGAGGCGCAGTGAATTGTCCGCCGGCATGGCCAATCGAAGGGCGAGCATGAGCTCGCTGACTTGCAGGGCATGAGCCAGGAACAGTGCAGAGCCGGTGCCGGTGTTCTTGGTAGTCCAGTCGAGACGCGGGTCGACGGGAGCACGATGCTCGGCAAGGAGGCGCATGCCCTTGCGGGTGATGGAGTAGACGAGCGAGACGTTGCCTTGATGCAGGAACGAGGAAAGATACGCGGCTTGTCCCGCGGGACGATCGACAAGTCCATGACGGTGGAGCAGGCGCAACAGATGCCGGACGTAGGCCGCCGAGCCGCCGTCGAGACGGGCGATCTGGTCGGTGGAAAGAAACCGATGTGCGGCGAGCGCAACCAGAATGGCAAGCACGCGCTCGGTCACTCTGAAGGACTGCGGGACCTGGTCCTCAGGAATGGCAAGTCTTTTGAAACGCGATGGCTGCTTCCTGGGCTTGAGGGGACGTGAAGCCACGAGCAGCATGTCGCAATGATACCGTGCGTCATCGTTACTCATGTTGCTTATCCCCATCTGCCGCTCCACCGTCGATGACACGGAAGGGTTTCGGCTTGCGCTGACGCTTGGTGGCGTTGCCACGCCTGCTACGGAAGCCGTCGGCGTACGCGAGCGGATCATCGAGCGGCGTCGGGATTGGTTCCGGGGCGGCGAAATCCGGATCCGGCGTGGCGGGCGGTGTAACCAGGCGCTTGGCGCGGGCGGCCAGATCCGCATCCACGTGTGCTACGGGCTTGAGGTAGGGACTGGCTGCCGCGGCGTTGGCAAGGAAGCGCGGCAGGATGTGTTGCTTGAGCGCGAGCGAGCGGTAGGCCGGCTGCAAATCCTTGGTGCGCGTGCGGTAGGGCTCGCGATAGGGGAGCTTGATGAAGCACTCGCGCGGTTGCAGGCCCATGATCTCGCCGGTCAGGCGCGTCAATTGTTCCTCGACGGAATACATTTGCGTGGGAAGATTGTCGTAGACCGTGACGTAGGCCTCGCTCTCACCGTGGGTCACCGAGGCACCCTCAGCCAGGGCATGCGACTGCGTACTGCCGCGCATGCGGGCCGTTTGCGACGCGGAAGACCGCGCGCTGCTGCGCGCACCGCTTGCGCTCAAGTTGCGCGCGTGATTGTGCCCCTGACTTTGCGAAAGTGGCGAGACCGAAGCGAACAACGGGTCGGGGGGAGTCGACGCAAACGATGCGCTGTTGCCGTCACTGAAGCCGGAGCCCCACGCCGACATATCGGCGTGCGACATGGCGCTGACGCGGCCGTGCGAGCGCATGTCGCTCGTGGCGGAGCCATGCTGCTCGGCATGATGCCGCGCGCGTGAGCGGCTGCGGGTGATGCGCAGCTCATTGCCGACGGCCGTTGGCCGTGACGAGCCTGGCTTCCATTCCTGAAGGTCCAGATGCGGCGTGAACAACATCTCGGCAAGAAACCGGGCCGAGCGTGGCTCGGGCATCGAGAAGACGATCTTGGCCCCGGCGTTCACCATCACCGCCTCGGTGATGAATTCACCTTTCTCCTGCAGTTGGCCGATCCGCTGGAAACTAAAAGCACCGAACAGCCCGAACTTGCGGGTCTGGTCGAGCATCTGTGCCGTGGCGGTGCACAGGCTGCTGGCGGCCTCGTCAACAATCAGATGGTGGGGAGCACACAGGTCTGGTGTCCGGCGCTTGGCGGCGGCGAGGTAGCGGCACAGCAAGAGCGTCATGACGAATGCCGCATCATCGAGCGCAAGCGCGGCAAGATCGATGAGGACGATCTCTTTGCCGTCCATCACGGCCTTGGCATCGAGACCCTTCTGTTTGCCGAGCAAGCGGGCAAGGCGCTTGTCGCCCAGCCACCGGACGGTGCGATTGCGAAACGACTCCAGCAACTCGAGAAATTGTCGTGGCTGCCTGGCAGCCAGGATGTGCAAATCCTGTAACGTGTCGCGCACAGGTGCGTTGTCGAAGTCGGTGAGCAGAAACTCGCGGATGCGTTCGCCGGCGAGCGATATCGCGGGGAGGAGATCGTTGAGGGTCAACCCCTTGGCGGCGGCGAACATGCCGAGCACATAACAGGTGGTCTCCAGGCGCGGTGTCTGCTGCATGGCGGTGGCGTAGAGACTGGAGACACTCGAGGTCCACAACAGCGACGCCTCGTGGCAGGCCTCCCAGCTGTCGTCATAGGTCTCGAACGGATTGGCACCCCATGTCATGCCAGACGCGAAATCGAGCACGTGCACGACACGGCCAGCACCGCGCGCGGGATTGGACAGGCGCTCGGCGACCAGTCGCGCGGTGCCGTGCGGGCACATGAATGTAAAGCCGGCGAGCGGGTTCTTGGCCATCTGGTCGGCGACTTGCTGGAGGAAGACCGACTTGCCCGAGCCACTGGTGCCAAAGATGGCAGCGTGCGTCTTGGCAAGCTGGGCGAGAAATTCAGCGTTGGTCATTGTCCCGTCTTCTCGTTGGCGGTTGCTTCTAGCAGCTGGAAGAGCGTGCCCCGCAGCTCGCCGGGCATGTCGATGCTGGCAAGCACGGCGCGAATCTCCGGAAGCGTGAGCGAGGGAAGAGCGGCGCCGTCCGGTACGTGCCGTGCCGGCATGAGCGCAGGCGCGAGCTCGGTCATCAGGCGATCGAGGCTGTGCTGCGCCTGCACCTGGTCGATGGTGGTGTGCAGGAGCTCGGCTTCGGCACGGGCAAGCGCGGTATTCTGATTGAGCTTGTCCAGTTTCCGGCCTGGCCCCCATAGCGGGCGACGTATTGGTGGCGGCGTTTGACTGGGTTGCGTGTCGAGGCCAGTCGGCGTGCAGAGACGGGCCCAGCGGATCAGGCGAGAGATGATGATGACGATGGCGGCAATGCCGACCAGCGGATGTAAGAGTTCGTGGCTTTCGGTGCTCGACAGCATGGTTCAGGCGGCCCAGATGGTGTGTCCCGTGCACAGAGCGCAGCCGCGGCGACGGAGCACGGATCGGGCGCGATCCGGTAGCGAGCCGTCGAGATACATCTGCCGCACATTCCATTCCCGCGACCGGCCACACAGCACGGTGTCGACGGTGTAGACGATGAGCCCCGAGACAACTTGCAGGACGTCGATGATGCCGGGCAATCCACAGGGATAGGCATCGTCGTTGAGGTAGGTCGGGAACACGCATCCCCAGCAGGCCGCACCCGGCGACTGCAGCATGACGTAAAGCGAGTTGCCGTCGCGAGCGACGGCGGCATAAATAACGACCATGTTGTGCTGCAGGGCATAGGCACTGACGGCACGCCGCGTTGGATTATTGTCGACGCCGCAGACGATCAGATTGCATCGACCGATGTCGTGGCCGTTGGCGAGCAGCTCTTGGAAACGGAAGGGAAGAGCGCGGATCTCGGCCGGGAACAGGCCATCGCGCGCCAACTGGCGAGCGAGCGCAACGGCCTTGAAGTTGGCAAGGTCGGACTTCGAGAACAGCTGGCGCGTTAGATTTTTGCACTCGACCACATCGTCGTCGGCGAGCCACAGACCGCCGATGCCCTTACGCAGGAGGGCGGAGGCAACATGCGAGCCGATGCCACCAGCCCCAACGAGCAAGATGTTGGCCGCCTGGTAGGCGACAAGATCAAACCCCTCGACCTTTTGTTGGCTGGAGTTGAGCTCGGCCTGCAGCGCCGGCGGGAGGGACCGTGCATGATACGTAGCGCAGTGGCGACGCAGCCGGCTCATGGGCCGATCGCCAGCTTGACAACGGTCTCGCGCGGTCCCGCGGAAATCATGTCGGCGCGGTTGCCGTAGAGGTCGATATCGATGTCCTTGCAGGTCGAGTAGAAGCGCACGTAACCGTCGAGCGAGAAGATGCCGCCGATGGCGTCCCAGCCGATGGCGGCAAAACGCTCCTGATTGGCGATGTCGGTGTCCGACGGTTGCGTGCTCTCAGCACCGCGCATGATGTGACTATGGAACATGGCCAACAGCGCGTGCCCGTCGCGCTCTGTGAGCGCCACCAGCTGCTTGTGTGTCGTCATCGTGTCGGCCTTGACGTAGGCAGCCGACTGGTGCTCAACGTTGACCTTCTCCATGCGCGACAACACCCGCACGCCTTCGGGCGTAATGGTGCCGCTGACGAGATGCAGGCGTTCGCGGCCCACTGGATCGGCGGTGAGGTACTCGTGGCATTCGCGTAGAAACAGGGATGAGACCTGGAAGCGCAAAAGGTTCTCTGCCGGCGGTAAGATGAGGGAGCCAGTACGCGCACGCCGCATCGCCGCACGCACCGCCGTGACCTGAAGGAGAAAGGCGAAGTCGCGTTCAAGGGCGGTCTGCCAACCCTCCTGCAGGGCGAGGGCGGCCTGCGCCACCTGCGCGATGCGGGCGCGACTTGCGGCCTCGATGCGCTCCTCCAATTCAACGCAGAGTGCAGTGGCATCGGCTGCCCCTTGGCGGCGCGACCGACGTGTGGAGGCCCGCGTGAGGCCGAACATGGCAACTCCTTATGTCCTGCCGGCGAGGCGGTGGCTTTCGATCAGCAGGCGCTCGACGTAGAGAAGGACAGCACTGACATCGTGATCGATGGGGCTGACGGCGAGATTGATGCGCCACCAGCCCTGCGTGCTGTCGCGCGAGAAGCAAGCCCACTTGTGATGCCGGGCGACGACATCGATGGGCGGGTCTTTGATGTAGCAGCGGAACACGTCGCCAGCGGCTTCGATGCGACCGTGCCAGGTGCCGAACGGCGTGGCGAAGGGACCGGCATAGTGCTTGCCGCTCCGTCGCCAGCCGCGCTGTTGCAGTAGACTGCTTTCGTCAGGCCTGATGGCGCCCGGCGGCATGGGGACGCGCATAACCTTGCGCGGGGCCATCGCGCCGCCGAGCCATGTTGTGAACTTGCCCATGATCATCTCCGACGATCCTGTCAAATTCCGGCGTCAACATTCGCGGAGATATGAACGAGATCACCATCCGCCACTCGGGCGAAGATCACATCATCCGGTTTGAAATCCGTATCGTTGCGGGCATCCAAGACTTGGTAGCCTTCAACAAGGCCGAGCTTGTTGAGCAGGTCGCGGGTCGTCGTACCGGGGGTGAGGATCACGGTCTCGGTGGGTCTGGTGCTGCCGACGTACTTGATGGCAACGCGTTTGGTGATGTCTTGCATGGCAGTTGCTCCTTGCTTGGGCTGCAGGCGAACGGGAACCGGGTCGTAGAGCACGGGCAGGTGGTTGCTGGGCGTGGTCCAGCGCGGGAAGGTGGCATTTGTCATCGCTGTGAACTCCTTGTTGGTGACATCACTCACCCTTCGGCTCCAGGTCGCGCTCGATGCCGCGCCAGACGGCGCGACGAACGACGATGATGGCGGCGACCAGCAGGGCCAGCCCGATGATGATTTGGCCGCGCGCGAACACCCCGAGCAGCGACGACAGGTGGTCATTGCTGAGAGAGGCAAGCCAACGCGCGAGCGGGAGCCACACGCGCTCACGGGTCAGCAACACCCCTACACCGATGCACGCATTGCAGAGGCCGAGGGCGAGCAGCATCGAGGCCCAGCTGCGATAATCGAACATGGTCATTAACCTCCGATCCATGCTTGAGCGACCTTTGAAAGCATTGATGGTGTCAATGACCAGCCAGATGGTGAGCACCACCGAGATTGATGAGAGCACAAGGCCGAAGACGAAATTGCGCTCGAGCTGCTGCAGGGCCCACGGGCCCAGCATCGCCAAGGCGACCAGGCGAACAAAGAAGAACATGTCGAATGCCTCCGTTCAGGTTGTCGGATAGGGGACTGCTAGACATCGTGGACATCGCGCCCGCTGCGGCCGCGCCACAGGCGGATGCAGCGATACTCCTCGCGCTCGTAGAGATCCCCGTGCGCTGTGCGCACGAGGCGCTCGCGGGCATAGTTCTCGACCGAGCCTCTGACCGGCGCGCTGGTGCGATCGCGAAGCTCGACGATTTGCCGGCCACTGCGGATCGGCTTGAGCCAGCTGGCTGACATGATGGCGTTCTCCTCTACTCGGCTTGTTTGGCAGGGCGCTTGCCTCGCGGCTTGCTCGCGCCGTTGTCGATGACTTTCATCCCGATCAATTCGGCCTCGGATTTGAGGCGGACCCGAATTTCATCGCGGAGCTGGGTCTGGCGTTCTTGGCAAAGGCGGATGACTTCGCCGAGCTCGGGGAAGGTTAGGTTGGTGATTTCAGGCAGGGTCGACATCTGATCCACTCCGTGGGTTGGCATGAAGAATGAAGTGCGCACGGCAACAGGCCGACGTTGGGGGTAGGGCCGCGCCCGTGCCGTGCGCTCCGTCAACCGGCTGGAGCTGGGGAGGCGGGCCGGCGACGGATCGGGGAAACGTTGATGTGCGAGCCGAGAGGTGTCCGAGCGACAATGCCGGCGTCGCGACTGAGCTTGATGTCACGAAACCCAAGCGCTTCGGCAGCGACGGCGACGGCGATCGGATTGCTGCTGCGCTTGCAGCCGATCGCGTACTGCCGGATAAACCAGGCGCGCCAGTAGGTTTCGAACGTGCGGAGCGCGCTTAGCTTGGCGTTGGCATCCAGCGCGGTCGCGGCAAGCACCTGCTCAAACAAGGCCAGATCTTTGGATGTCTTCATCGCATGGGCGATGCGATGTTCACTTGGGGCATTACGGCCGGCGGCTTCGCGGGGCGAGGTAACGAGTACTGCCTCGCATCGCCCGTGTTGCTCGGGCCCCTGCAGCGGTAACAAGTATGGCAATCCTAGGTTGCGTGTCTCCTTATTTACAACTAGTGATAAAAATGCGACATTAGGTGCTGGGTCAGCCATTGACGTACTCCTGGTACGTTGGTGGTCAAAATCCCACGTTGTTTCTGCCAGAAACAGCGCCCCGCTTCCTCGTGAAGCGGGGACTTCTCTTATGGCATAGCGAAATGTAGGGCGCAAGATGGAACGTCACATGACGTCTTTATTTCTGCGGCACTTGACGGAAGGTGCACCAACGGCCAGACGTTCCGAGACACTAGGTGAACGGTACGAGACAGAGCAGTGACCCGGTTCAGACGCGCCAAGATCACACCGAAGGGGACTACGGCAACGACAATGAACGCACTGGCCCCCCACGAGGAGGAGAGCCTTTCTGCCGCGCGATACGCGCTTGGGATTCTCACTCGCCGATGGTTTGGCGATCAGCTGAGTATCGAAGCGAACCGAATATTGCCCGCGATTCTGCTCTCAATATATGTTGGGCAGAAGACCGGGCGTCGCACTTCAAAGCGAGATGCCTGTCAACCGTTGCAGATCGATCCAACAAAGACGGGGGCTCGGTACATCACGATGGCCGAGGAACACGGCTTTGTGGTGGTTGACAAGAACGCTGGTGATGATGGACGTAAGGATGCCCTGTCGCTTACGCCATTGGCAATTGAAATGATTGACAAGGAACTGCAAGGACTCGTCGCACACGGTCAGGAAATTCGGATCTCACCCCTCGGCCCGAAAGAATTGTCAGCATCTATGCCCGAACACGCCGACAATCGGGGCGGAGCGAAGCTCCGAGACAAAGACCATCGCGCTGTCGATAGAGCCGAAAGACAGGAAGGTGTAAAGGCTTACGAAGAGCCGCGTTGGCAAACCCTGTGCGCTGCGATGAGCGCGGTCGAACAGACAGCACGCAAGCGTGATCAACAACTCGGCCGGGGATACACCGCGTTCAAAGCAGAGATGGCACTGCTAGAAGGTTTGGGGCTGACAGTACGAAGTGCACTGGAGCGTCTGGCTAGCCGCGAGCACCCCCGCATTCCAGCGGAAGAGTTGAACGAGCAGAAATACGCTCCTGCTGCCGCTACTGATTGGTACAACTTTCATCAAGCCATGCGCGCCGCAAGAACAGAAGCTTGCCATGGTGAACATCCGGGCACTGGTTACGAACTCTTCAAGCCGGAAATGGCGGCGCTACAATTCCGCGGCTACACTTTGGAACAAGCGCTTACGTTTCTACCCTCCCGCTACTCGAAAGAGGCGCCTGCAAGTTTTCATGTCGTCGCTAGCGAACGTAGTGCCAGTAAGTCGGACCCGAAACCTAGCGGCGCCAGCGTCACATCCCGTGACCATCAAAAATAGCCAGCGGCGGCCGGAAGGAAGAGAAAAGCCGTTAGGCAAGAGCCGCTGAGCGGCCAGTACTCAAGTCTGTCGTGGACTGCTATCCACAGGCACCCTGGTGCGCCCATACGCGCGGCGCGCGCTACACTTTCTTTGGAGATGTTGTGGCGCGGGAAACCGTCATGAACGTCCGCTCGAGCTAGCGCATCAGACAACGCGGCGCACCCAAAGCATGTCGTTGGCTCTCGCTGGCTAGCGCGGATGCCACACACGACACTCGGAACAAGCAGCCGCGGTGAGCTCACGCTCTCAGCTGAAGACCGCGTGCGCCATCTGGCCCTGGTCGGCGCCACCGGTTCCGGCAAATCTAACCTCCTGCGATGTATCGCTCGACAAGATATCGCTCGTGGCGACGGCCTTCTACTGCTTGATCCCATGGGGGATCTGAGCGAGGCAGTGCTGGGCGACGTGCCGGTGTCGCGGTGGAACCAGGTCTGCTTCCTCAACGCCGCAGACTTCGAGCACCCGGTTGGCCTGAACGTACTGGAGGACACCAGAGCCGATGATCGAGCGCGTGCGGTTGATGGCCTGGTCACAGCCATGCGCTCGATCTTCTACGACAGCTGGGGCCCTCGGCTCGAGATCATCATGCGCCACGCCAGCGCGGCACTCATCGAGACCAACAACGGTTCTCTGGCACTGCTGCCGCGTCTCCTGACCGATGACGCCTATCGTGCGCGCGTCGTTGCCGGGCTATCCAATCACGACACGCGCAATTTCTTCGGTGCCCGCTTCGAGAAGTGGCGGGACACCTTCCGCGATGAAGCGATCGATCCGGTGCTGAACAAGGTCGAGGCGTTTCTGGCATTCCCGTCGATCAAAAACATTCTGGGGCAACACCCGAGCACGCTGGACTTGGGCTACGCAATGCAGCAGCGCCGCATCATCATCGTCAATCTTGCGACCGGGACGATAGGGGAGACGGCCGCGCGTTTGATGGGTGCCCTCGTGCTCGCGCACGTCCGTGCAGCTGCCATGGCGCGCGCCAGCATTCCGCCTGCCGAGCGCCATCCCTTCCATCTGATCGCCGACGAAGTCCATTCCTTCGGGCCGGCATCAATCGCACGACTGCTGCAGGAGACGCGCCAATTCCGCTTGTCGGTGACGCTTGCCACACAGTTTCTCGACGCGCTGACCGACACCACCCGGGCCGCGCTGCTCGGCAATGCAAAGACACTTGCCGTGTTCCGCTGCGGGCCTGGCGATGCAAAGATCCTGGCCCAGAACTTCAATCGCCTGCATCAAAACTTCAACGAAACCGCTCTGCTCGAACTCGACGATGGGGAAGCCATGGTCTCAGCGCCGGGCCGCGAGGCCGTTCGTGTGTCTGTTCCTCCACCATCGCCGATCGGTTCCTCCGACGCCGTCAAGCAACAAAGTCGCCGGCACTACGGCCGGCCACGCGCCGAAGTCGAGCGCTATATCGAGCGGCAGCTCGGCTACACGCCATTGCTTGCGGTAAGGGAGGCGCCTCGTACCCAAGTCTCGGCGCCGCATTCCTCTCGCCGGGCGAAGCCCTGAGCACGCACATGCTGGCACCATGTTGGCAGCCCGAAATTGAGGCCGCTGCGCGGCCACATTTATCTCTCGTCCCAACGGGCCACGCACGTCAGTGCACCCTCTCTCAATTCTGTGCGGCCATGCCGCTCCACGCGAGCCGTTACCGACTTCGGACGCGTTCGATAGCCCGCAGGAACGAGGACTATCGTGACGTGTCCGAAAAGGCGGCTCGCCCTCGATGCTTTAGCCTCCCCCCTCGTCGGGGCCCGCAAAACAAGGAGGCCGTACTCGGCCGACTATGTTTTGCGAGGCAGCCCGACCAAACGCCGACACCGAGGACTTCAGAAAACCAAGGAGGGCGGTACGCCGCCTGACTATGGTTTTCGAAGGCCGAGGCCGCCAGCCCCTCATCTGTCTACCGCTGTACTCAGCGGTATAGAGGGGTGGCGGCGTTTGGTCGGGCTGCAAGCCCGACGAGGGGGGAGGCGCATTTTGTTGACAAGCAAAGATATTTTGCCTGTCATCACCAAAACGAGTACTGACATCCGTGGCAGTACTCGTGTTAGTAGTTTGTCCTATCGGACATGCTCCGATATTGCATATCGTGACGTGTACGATAGGCGAGTTGCAATTTCTGCGTCGCGAAATATTCTTTTTGCGACACGTAATCGGGAGCCTGTCAAGCCTCTTTTCTTAATGGAATGGATTTTGGATTTCCAGTTGTTGGATCCCCTAACTGGGTATTCTTGTACTGAGTATTCTTAAATGCATATTCTTATATTGAATGAATTGCACGGGTGCAAGTCTAGAAACCATCTTGGTGCAAACCTAGATTTGCACGGGTGCAAATCAGGATTTGTGGCCTTTCTTTTTGACCACGAAATTGATGGTATAAAAGTTGGTCTTACCCTGGCCCCTGCGCTCGATCTCGATGAGCGAGCATTCTTCGAGCTCTTTGATGGCTCGGCTCACCGTCGCCACGTGCGTCCCCATGTGCTCGGCGAGCCGCTCCTGGCCCGGAAAGCAGAGATTGTTGTGCCATGCGTAGCTCAAGAGCAGAGAATAGGCGGTCTTTGCATTGGCCGAGAGCTCGGAATTGCGCAGTATGAAATTCGGAAGCTGCGTGAACCCGTACCGCGCGATTGGATCGGCGGTATTGAGCTTCATGTTTTGCTCGATCTCGGCGAGGCGCTTGCCAATGTGCTCCATAGGTGGATTATACGCTGTCATGTTTTCCGGCCGAAGAGTTATCAACACTATTTGGCGAAGCTGGCACAACTTCCCTCTCCGCCATTGTCGAATAGGGGTCGCCTTGACCCAACAACGGTGCGAACATGCGCTGCATGGCGCCGATGAGTTTCTGTGTGTCTGCGAAGCGGTCGGATAAGCTGGTGAAGCGATCGGATAGGTCGCCTAACTGTTTGTCCTTCGTAACCAGTTGGCCTTTGAGCAAGCCAATGACGTCGTCCTTCTCCTCGATGCGCTTCTCGAGTTGCATGACATAGCCGGACGGGGCCGGCTCCACTGCCCTGTTCTCGTTGCTTATTAGGGTGCCCCTATCGGTCATGGCCGGCTGCGGCCGGCCATGGCCTGCCGCGTCCGTATCGCCGCGGTGCGGATTTTCGGGCGTGACATTGTCGGACATACCCGGCCGTGGCAGGCCGTGTCCGGTGCGCTGCATCTGCCACTGTTGCAGATCGCCGACCAGTTTCGGCAGCGCAGCCGGCGCCACAAACCACTGTTCACCCGTGGGGCCAGGAATCTTCTTGGCATCAAGGAAGCCGGTCTCGCAGTAGCGCTTGATCTGCCGCTCCGAGCGCGGCACCCCGGCAGCAATGAGCCGAGCGCTGACCTCATGGATGGTCAGGGTATGACGCAGCTGGTCGGCGTCCTGGTGCGGCCGGCCGAGGCCGGACGTGTCAGTCATAGCGACAGTATAGCAGACGGGAATAGTGCAACTTGCGGTTGTCCACATGCCGGTTGGGCGCCTGAGCCTCAATAGGATAGCAAGGAAGCTGGCGGCGCGCTTGGAAGCAAGGAAGCAAGACGTCATGACGTTAGCGCCTCGACGATTGGAAGCTTGACGCCTTGCCAAGAACGGCATAAAGGTCAACGTGGAGATCATCAATGCCCGTCATCGTCTCGTTCGTGTCGCAAAAGGGGGGCGTCGGTAAGTCGACCTTGGCGCGCACCCTGCTCGCGGTCGCAGGTGATAGTATGCGCACGCGCCTGGCTGATCTCGATCCACAGCAGGCGTCGGTCATCGAATGGGAGAAGACGCGCGAAAGGAACGACGCGGGACCTCCTTGTGAGGTCGTGGCCTATGAGACCGCCAGCGATGCCATCGACCAGAGCGGCGATGTAGAGCTGCTGATCATCGACGCCCCGGCGCGCACGAGCCGCGCCACACTCGAGATCGCCCAGCGCTCACACCTGGTCGTCCAGCCCACAGGTGCCAGCGCCGACGATCTTCGCCCGGCTGTGCTTCTCTTTCATGAGCTGATCAAGGCAGGGGTACCACGCGAGCGGCTTGTCGCTGCCGTTTGCCGTGTTCTCACCGAAACGGAAGAGGCTGCGGCGCGCGCGTACATGCAAGCCGCTGGCTATGAAGTGCTGGAGGGATCGATCCTGGAGCACAGCGGATATCGGCAGGCACAGAACCGGGGTCACGCCATAACCGAAACGAGAATAGCCAAACTCAATCAACGCGCTGACGATTTGATGAGCGCGCTGTTGCGGAAGGTTACGGAAGCGGTCGAAGTCAGAGCGGGCGGACCGCGATCGGGCAGGCGAGGGAAGGCGTCATGACCAACACCAAGACGGCAATTGGCCGGCTCAAGAGCGTATGGGGCAAGGTTGGCCTCGATGAGATCCCTGCGCCGGAGGAGACCAGAGGCAACCTCAATCATCCTGACCCGGGGCGAAAAAAAAGCGAGCGTACGGCGCAACTCAACTTGCGCATCAGGCCAGATGAGAAAGAACGAATCGGCCTCATCGCCCTGCGCGAGCGCGTGAACATCAACGAGGTGTTCTCGCGCATGCTGATGCTCTACGAGCGCGAGCACGGCAAAGTTGAGATGGCATCCTCAAAGCAACCGAACAAGACGTAGCAGGGTATGACCAGCGGTAGTGGTCAGGTGATGCGTTTGTCTGTGATCGCGGCGCTCAGTGTCGCAACGGCTGGCATGTTCTTGGTATCGATGCGCGGCAACTACCTGTTCGGATACGGCATCGGACAAACGGCAGAGAAGCGCCAGCTCTTTGCGTGGGCGAACGTGGCGGCCGACATCTGGAAAGCGTTCGGCTTGATCGCTCTGACCGTGCTCTGGCGTAACCGTCACAAACGCATGGCGTTCATCGGCGGCGTGGCCTGGTTCGTGTGCCTGCTCTCCGGCGTCAACTCGGCGATTGGCGTCTACGTGCAGGATCGCATGATGCTGACGGGATCGCGCGAAGCCAGCCACGCGACCTACCGAGATGCGGAAAAGGAGCTTGCGGAACTCGAACAGAAACGCAAGAGCCTGCCGCCGCACCGAAGCGGCGGGCAAGTCGATGCCGCAATAGCAGCAATCCTCAACACACCGGTCGTCATTGACGAGCGCGTGCGTGGGACCGTCGGTCAACGTTCGGCGAATTGCACGAAGATCGACACGCGAACGGCCGAAGCCTGCGCCAAGGTCGGCGTGCTTGGGGAAGAGCTGGCAGCCGCCAAGGAGACGATATCGCTCGACCCGCGCATCACTGCCCTGCGTCAGCAGCTTGCTGAAATGCGCGAGCGTGGTGCTTCTGATTCACCCGACCCGATCGGTGAATTCTATGCCTGGGCAACGCGCGGCCTCCTTGGTGTGCGTGATGTGGGTTTCGGATTTCCGCTGTTCTTCGCGCTTCTAATCGAAGTCGTCTCGGCGTTTGGCCCCATCACCATTGCGCGCTACGCGGAACTGACGCGATCGCCACCCACCACGCCAGACACCCAGACCGTGCCGGCTATGGCAGGCCATGGCCGGCTGCGGCCGGCTCCAATCTTGGCCTATCAGCAAGAGGAAGCGCGCATCGTCGAGTGGATGGCGACACGTGTAGTGCCTGCCGCCGACGCTTCTGCGGTGCCGGTTGAATCCCTGCATGCCGACTACGAGCGGTGGTGTGCTGACAGTGGCGTCCGCGCAGACAACCTGGCGAAGTTCGGACGCGAGTTCGATCGCGTGCGTGAGATGCCCGAGCTCACCGGCAAGATCCGGAAATTTGGCACGCGCTACTTCGGAGTCGCTCTGGTTGCAGCCAAAGTGCCGGCTCTACCGCTAAGTCAGTGAGACCATCCATGAGGTACTTGCCGCACAACCCGCGCAACTTTCGCGAGATCGTGCTTGCGGACATGTTGCGCGCACAGCGATTGATCCTTCGCATTCAAGATGAGATCGATCCGCAGTTCCGCATCGCCTCGCCGGAAGGGGATTGGTGGATCGGCATGACGCTCGTCGATGATCTGGCAGAGCGCGCGCGACAGATGCGCATGGTGTCGCGATTCATGCAGTGGAAGCTCTCGCCGGCGTTCACGCTCGCTAGCGAGATCCTGCAACCGGACGCGGTGTACTGCATCGGTGTCTCGCACCACGAATGCCATGCCGTTCTGTCGCGCATCAGTCGCAACCCAATCCGGTTTGCTGCAGAAGAATGGCTGCGACGCGAGCAGATCGGTGATGAGTACCCGGCCATGTTGCCGCGCGGTAGTGGTGCACTCGACGCCCGGTCGATCGCCGAGCTCGAGGCATGGTTCGGGCCGGAAGGAAAATTTCCAGCGATGCGGATCGGATCGTAGTTCGCACGCCGAGCGCGACGACAAATATGCGCGAGCATCTCACCACAGAACAGGCAGCCGACTACCTGGGCGTCAGCCCAAGTTGGCTCGCACAAGCTCGTGGTCGTGGGGATGGCCCGCCGTTCTATAAACTCGGGCGCACTGTTCGCTACATGCGCGCAAGCTTGGACGCCTGGTCTTCCGCGCGCCAGGTAAGCTCCACCGCGGCGGCGAGTGCTGACTCTGAGGAGCGCGGCACTCGGTAAGTCGGCGGAACTCGTCGAATGAAAGGTGGCCAGTATCACTCGATCGCCTTGGCGACGCGTTCTCCGACGCGTTGGGATGCCAACTTCGCGGGATCACCGGCAAGGTGGGTGTAGCGCTTACTGGCACTCGCGGTCTTGTGTCCGAGCAGGGCCCCGATGATGGGTAGGCTTGCGCCCTCAGCACCGGCGAGGCTTGCGAGCGAATGCCGCAGATCATGCAGGCGCACGTCTTCCAGACTGGCGCGCTTGCGCACATGCTCCCAAATATCTTGTAGGTTGACGTAGGGTTCTTCCAGCCCCGTGCCCGCGATCACGTAGGGATTGACCGCGCTGCTGGGGTGCGCTTTCAACACTTCAAGGACGGCGAGCGCTGGCCCGTTCAAGTGCACGACCTTGCGACCACGCTTGGCGGGGGTGGTGAATGTTGCCCGCTGCCAGTCGATCATCGTCCATTGCATCAGCCTGATCTCGTCGCGCCGACAACCGGTGAACAGCAGCAACCTGATTGCTGCGAGTGCATGCTGGCTCCAACGGCCTTCTGCTTCCGCCTCGCGCAAGGCTCTTCCCAGTCTTTGCAGCTCATCGTCGCTCAGGAACCGCTGTTTGGGCTCCTCGGCGTAGCGCTCTACGCGGCGGGCTGGATTGAGGCCATCGGCAATCATGCCCTGATCGGCAGCCCAGCCAAACAAGCTGCTGGCGGTCGCCATCACGCGGTTCGCCAGCACCGGCCGGCCTTTGAGCGACAGATGAAGCTTGGCTAAGTCAGAGGTCGTGATGCTGTCCAACGCCTTGCGCCCAAGCGTCGGGATAAGATGATCGCGCAGGTGGCCCTCGTACTCTCTCGCCGTCCCGCGCGCCCGCTTGGCCCGCACGTGATCGAGGAATGGTTCTGCTGCGGTCTGCAACGCGGTCGGTGTCGCCTTGCCGAGGCGGGGGTCGACACCGCTCGCCATCAAGCCCAACAGGCGCTGGGCTTCCTTGCGTGCCGTGTGCGGTGTGAAGGCGCCGTGCCGGCCGATGGTGATGCGAAGCTTCTGGCCCTTGAGAATGCCTCTGACGCTGTAGACGGCGGCCTTGCCTTGACGACGCACGGTGAAGCCAGCTAGTTCCGTGTCGTGCATGGTCTGTCCCACGGGCAAGCTTGCAATGGCGGCCAGCGTGATACGACTTTGCATTAGGGTCAGGGTCCCAGTAGGGTCCAATTAGGGTCCAGCAGGGTCCACGGCCATGAACCGCGGTGCATGAGCATGTAGGAAAAAGATCAGTAAAATCAATGCCCGTGCATCACGGTGCATCAACGCTCCCTTCGTCTATCGGTTAGGACGTCAGATTTTCAATCTGAAAAGACGGGTTCGACTCCCGTAGGGAGCGCCATTTGCGAACAAAACTGCGAACCCCTGGCACAGGGCCCCCTTTCGCCAGAACCGCCTGCTCCAGCACGTCCTTGCGGCCCACGATGCGGATCTCGTGATCGTCCACCTCGACGCGGTCGACGATGGCGCCGAGATAGGCCTTGCGAAACGGTACATCCCCGGTTGTGAGCCTCTCACGCATGGTCTTGCCGAAGCGCTCGACCACGATGGGGCTGATGTCCACGGCCGGCCGTGTTCCCGTCCTGGCGCGATCGAGCGCAGCCTGTGTGCGGTCCCGATCTGCCTTCAACGCCGTGATGCGATCCTTCAAGATATCGTCCACCTCGGCAACGCCGCCCTCCACCAACTTGTACAGCCGGCGCAGCCGCTCGTCGGCCTCATGTGCCTCCTTCTCCAGGATGCCGATCCGCTCATCGACCGCGGCGGCCTTTACCGCACGTCTGCTGGCAAGCGAGGCCAGCATCGCCGTGAGGCGCTCTGGATCGAGCACCCGGTCGGCCAGATGGTGAGTGACAAGCGTGTCGAGCTTGTCCATTCGGATCGAACGGCCCTTGCATGCGGTCTTGCCCTGCCGGGCGCAGCTCGAGCAGGTGTAGTAGCGATGGATCTTGCCGGTCTTCGAGGTACCTGTCCGTAACGTCATCGCCCCATCGCAGGTGGCACAGACGGCGAGCCCGGTGAGCAGGATCGGCCCGCTCACCATCCTTGGCGGGGTCACACGAGGGTTGCGGGCCTTGAGGAGGCTCTGGACCTGCTCGAATACGTGCGGCTCGATGATGGCCGGCACCTCGGCGAACACATGTTCGGACTCGCTCTTCCGCCGGCGACTGCGCGCCTCCGCTCGATTGAACCGCATGCGCCCGGAATAGACCGGATGGCTCAGCATGGCGTGGACCGGCCCCAGACCCCAGGTCGCCCCTCCGCGCGTGCGGTAGCCATGCTCGTTGAGCCACACGGCGATAGCCTTGACGCCCTTCGGCCCGGAGCCACTGTCACCTTCGAGGAACAAGCGGAACATCAGCCGGACGGTCTCGGCCTCGACTGGATCGATGGAGAGCCTCTTCTTGATGCGTGCTCCACGCCGCTCCACCTCGACCGCCTTGTAGCCGAACGGCGACCGGGCGCCGTTCCAAAAGCCCTGCCTGGCATTCTCCTTCATCGACCGGAGCACGTGCTTGGCGTTCTCCTTCGACTGATATTCGTCGAAGAGGGCGATCACCTGCCGCATCATCACCTGCGCCGGATCGTCGCCCAGCTCCTGGGTGATCGACACCAGCCGCACGCCGTGCTTGGCGAGCTTGCGTACGTAGAATTCAAGACCGAAGGCATCGCGGAAGAAACGCGAGAACGAGTGCACCACAATGACGTCGAACGCGTTCTCGCCGTCGCAAGCGCGCTCGATCATCTTCTGGAATTCGGGCCGCCTGTCGTCGGTCGCTGAGGTGCCGTCGATGTATTCGGCAACGACCCTCCAACCGCGCTGCGCGGCCCAAGCTTGCGTCTGGGCCCTCTGGTCAGGGATCGACAGCTCGTGCTCGACTTGCCGGCCCGTCGAGACGCGCAAGTAAATGGCGACGCGCGGTGCCGACGCGGGGCCACATATGCGCGCCGTCTGTGCCGATCCAAGCCGTGTCCCAGGGCTGGTCATACCGGGTACTCCCTCAAGCTGGCTCAGTCACGCGCCTAAAGGCCGTCCACAGAGCCGGGCAGGATAGGAGCACGCGACGACAGCGTCTATCGTTTGGCCACTCAGGCTTGCTCTTGTTCCGGACCGCCTGTGGACGATGCGAGCAAGTCCCGCAGCACCTGATCGAGATAGGTCTCGATCACGTCGAGTTCCGCCGCGCAAACGGGCACCTGGCGGCCGAGATTGTCCTGCACCACTGGGTCAGCCGTCGGCAACGCGCCCACCGCCGTCGCTTGACGGGCACTCTTGTCCGACAGTTTCGCTGGCGTCATCGCTGCAGAGCGATGCCCGACGACCTGCGGGGGGCCACGACAGCTTGGCGGCTCGGTGCTGCTCGCGATATTGCCGCCTTCGGAACGGTCGACAATGGGCCGAGTTTGATCGTCCCTGCTGTTGCTCAGGACGACGATGTCCGCAGTGCGCCACTCCGGCACTGTCCGGGTCAGAACGCACACATCGCGCGCCGGCCACCCGGACCATGCGTTGGCATTGGCAACAAGACGTGCCGGAGGCGTGGCGCGTACGGCACGAAGCGCGAGCGGCGGGCCTCGGCGAGAAGCCACGGCATTCGACGCGTCGGCCGGAACTGTGCTCGCGAGCTTTCGTAACGCGCGGTCAGAAATGCGAAGCTCAGACACCGCTCTCGCGTTGATCCCCTGCGCGCACGTGATCTCCGGAGCGGCGTCTGTGATGGCTGGAAGCACGGGCAGCGCTGACGCAACACGGTGGGCGCGAAAGATGCGCCACAGCGCCTCGGTGTCCGCCACCGGCAGATAGCGCGGATCGATTTCCAACGGGGTCTCGGCACTCACCGGCGGGCTCAGCTCAACCGCGGTAAACTCGAGCTGAGTCCAAGCTTGGCGGCCCTGGACTTCGGCCCGCCAGTCGGCCGCGAGGAGGGCGCCAGCCGCGGCTACGAGCATGGCGAGAACTGCTGTGACCGCTACGGCAAAGGCGTGGACGATCGTCAATGCACCCCATGATGCCGCTATCAATCCCGCGAGCGGCGCGATAGCGCTTAGCCAAAGCGCAGAACCAAGCCCGGCTATTGCGCCGACCAAGACATGCGGGGTAGGCGGAAACGCCATGACACTACCAATTCCGCTCCAGCCTCATCTCACGCGATATGGAGCGCGAGCTCACCATCCCGATCGCGCAACCCCACACTCTGTCGTATGCGTGCGCATGCGACCGCTCGCTTGGCCGACCGCCTCATACGTCGCGACCAATTCCATGAGAACGCGATCAGCGGACGCCACGAGTCTACCACCTCGCTCGCTCTGGCCCACCAAAGGGATGGGCCACCCTTCTCCGCCGCCGCCGCTCGCCGGGTGGGGTGAGCGAGCGACGGCGGCTCCGAAGGGATGGTGGGCGAGGTGCGATGTCTGCGACATCCACCGCTCGCATGCCGGACCGGACCCCAACTGAGTGGTCTCAGTGTTGGACCAGTGCTCCAAGTGAACATCGAACCCTCCGTCAGACGCTGATCGGAACCAATTTCGTGTCCTCAATTTAGATTTGAAATATGTGATGAAAAAATGGCAACGACTTGAATGTGTGGACGTCCTGGGACGCCCTGAGACATTCGGCTGAAAATTTTTCGAACCGACCAGTAAGTGAATTTCCGGGAACTTGCGGGAAGATTAGGGACAGGAATTTTGATGGCAAGATAAAGCGAAACTAGCGTTTCGCCCGACAATCGGCGTAACCCATTGTCTGCACATGGCTTTTCATGACGTCAATTTAGCACCAACGGTACTCGGTTGGGCACTAGAGACGAAAATATGATGACCCATCAATACTTTGTTTGACACCATCGTGCGCACCCTTGCAATCCAACAGAGATGCGCCAATTCAATGGCATGTCCAAAGACGAGTCGAATGTTTTCGAGCCACGACTGGGGAGGCCGCGCGACCGAGCCCGAAAAGGACCACGCTCGACCACGGCGCTCGTGCTCCGCTCCATCGCCGAGCAGGGCGGCGACCCACGCCGCTTGTTGCATCCGAGGCGAGAACGCAAGCCGAGCGGCCGCTTCAACGCCCGCGGCCGCGGGCGTGAAGCGGCCGCCTCACTCGAAAGCCACGGCGGCTGGGAGTTCGAGCCCGGCACCAACTTGAGCCCAGGCATGCGCTTCCGGGCCCGCCGCGTCGTCGTCAAGGCGCGTGTCGTCAAGCTCAAGGGGGTGGAGAGCAAAGCCATTGCCGCCCATCTACGCTATCTGCAACGCGAAGGCGTCACACCCGACGGTCAGCCGGGGCGTGCCTACTCGGCGTTCGATGAGCATGCCGACAGCAAGGCCTTCGCCGAGCGCGGCCTCGAGGACCGCCACCAGTTCCGCTTTATCGTGGCGGCCGAGGACGGGGTGGCGCTCGGCGATCTGAAGCCCTTCACGCGCCGGCTGATGGGCCAGATGGAGAGAGACCTCGACACCACGCTGGATTGGGTCGCCGTCGATCATTACAACACAGGCTACCCGCACACCCACGTCGTTGTCCGTGGCGTCACGGATGAGGGCAAGATCCTCTACATCGCCGGCAACTACATCGCCCATGGCATGCGGGCACGGGCAAGTGACCTTATTACCCGTGATCTTGGACGGCAGAGCGAATGGGACGTGCAGCAGAAGCTGGGTCGCGAGATCGACCATGACCGGTTCACGCGGCTTGATCGGACGCTGCTGGAGGAAGCCAAGGAGGGCAGGGTCGACCTGCGCATCAGCCCGGACCAGGGCTATCTCCTTCGCGCCAACCGCCATCTGCTCCTCGCCCGCCTGCAGAAGCTCGAGCGCATGGAGCTCGCCACGCCGGCCGAGCCGGGCGTTTGGGAGCTGTCACCCAAGCTGGAGCCGACCCTCAAGCACCTGGGCGACCGCATCGACACCCTCAACGTCATGCGTGACGCGCTGGGCGCGCAGGCCGCGGAGCGATCGGTTTCGAACTTCATGATCCACCGTGATGTGCCGCGGGCGTCTGTCACCGGACATCTTGTGGGCAAGGGGCTTGCGGGCGACGGCTTGGGCGACAAGGCGTACCTCGTCATCGACGGCGTGGACGCCCGCGCCCACTATGTCGAGCTGGATGCGACGTTGCTGCCCGACGAGCTTCGGATTGGCGCTATCCTCACCGTCGGCCGGGAACCCTCGGCCCGATCGGTGGACAAGACCATCGCCGCTTATGCCGCCCGCAACGATGGGTTCTACGAACCCAGGGAGCACTACCAGATCGCTAGGTTGGCCACGCCCATTCCCGGCGGTGATGTCGAAGGCCACATCGAGGGCCATCTCCGGCGCCTCGAAGCCCTGCGGCGGGCCGGCATTGTGGTCCGGCTCGACGCCGACCACTGGATCATCCCGAAGGACTTCCTGGAGCGGGCGGCGACCTATGACGAGCGGGGAGTCCGCAAGCTCGTGCTCGAGGTGCACTCGGCCGTCGCGCTCGACCGGCAGATCACAGCCGAGGCTGCCACCTGGCTCGATCGCCAACTGGTCGGCCGGCATCGCGCCGAGACCGCCCCGATGGGCTTTGGGCACAAGGTCGAGACGGCCCTGTTACTGCGTAACGAGCATTTGGTCACGCAGGGGCTGGCGTACCGTGTCGAGGATGGCACCATGCGCTACCAGCCCGATCTGCTGGCCACGCTACAGCGCCGCGAGTTGGATCGCGTCGGGGAGCGCCTTGCCGCCAAGCGCACCGATGGCATGACCTATGTTCCGGCCCGCGACGGTTCGGTCGTCCGGGGCACCTACCGCCGCGCCCTCACGCTGACCAGCGGCAAATTCGCGGTCATCGAGAGCGAGCGTCAATTCACGCTGGTCCCCTGGCGCGCCATCCTCGAACGCCATCGCGGCCGCGAGGTCGCAGGTCACGTCCGGGGCATGGGCGTCTCATGGCAGTTTGGCATGCAGCGGGATCGGGGTATCTCCCGCTGAGTCACCAGCGCCCCTGCCCGATGCGCTGAGTCGCCCCAAGCTGAAAGAAGGACCTGGACATCTCGGCACCGATACTCCCACCGTTCCCCACGCTCGGACGCGGGGCGTGATCGCCTGGATTTCGGCCGGCGCCGGGCGCGTCCGATGTACCCCTACCAGCTGTCGCAATGTTGCCGTGCGGTGAACGGTGAGAGTGTGCCACTGATCGGGATAGGGGGGAGCCTTGCAGCTCCGCCCCTCCCCCACCACCGTGCGTACGGGTCAGTACACGGCGGTTCGAGCGGCAATGGCTAGCGGTGGCAATTCTGCAGCTCCACAGCTGGGTGCGGCTGCTTAACTTGTCACACAACGCCGCTAGTGTTTTGTCACTGACAGAAGATTCCCCTTTGGCCGCAAATCAGTCAGAGTGCGGCCATGAGGCGAGACGACATCTGCATCTACGTGAGCCCGATGAGCCGGGCGCGGCTCAAAGCGATCATTGCGGATCGCAACAGCTCGAGCAAGGCCGTATGGCGGGCCGAGATCGTGCTGGCGACCGCCGATGGCCTGGGCACGAACGCGATCATGAAGCGCACGGGCAAATCCAAGCCCTGCGTGTGGCGCTGGCAAGAGCGCTATGTCGAGGAGGGTGTCGACGGGCTGCTGCGCGACAAGACGCGGCCGCCCGGCACGAAGCCGCTGTCGGGCGCGGTGAAGCGCAAGGTGCTGACCAAGACGGCCAGCGAGACGCCGCCCAACGCGACGCATTGGAGCGTGCGGTCGATGGCGCAGGCGATCGGGATCAGCCACACCAGCGTGCAGCGCATCTGGGCCGAGGCCGGCCTCAAGCCGCATCTGGTACGTCGGTTCAAGATCTCCAACGACCCGCAGTTCGAGGAGAAAGTGACCGATGTCGTCGGGCTCTACATGAACCCGCCGGACCGGGCGCTCGTGCTGTGCGTCGACGAGAAGAGCCAGATCCAGGCGCTCGACCGCACCCAGCCGGGCCTGCCCTTGAAGAAGGGCCGTGCGGCAACGATGACGCACGACTACAAGCGCAACGGTACGACCACGCTGTTCGCGGCCCTCGACGTGAAGAGTGGCCTCGTCATCGGTGAATGCCAGCCGCGCCACCGTGCGAAAGAGTTTATCCGCTTCTTGAAGACGATCGACCGGTGCGTGAAGAAGTACCTCGACCTCCACCTCGTGCTCGACAACTACGGGACGCACAAGACCCGAGGTGAAGGCGTGGCTCGCCAAGCATCCGCGCTTCAAGCTGCACTTCACGCCGACCAGCGCATCCTGGCTCAATCTCGTCGAGCGTTTCTTCGCCGAGATCACGACCAAGCGCATCCGGCGCGGCACCTTCACGAGCGTCGCCGAGCTCAAGGGCGCGATCCATGACTATCTCGATCGCCACAATGCCGATCCCAAACCCTTCGTCTGGACCAAGACCGCCAATGTCATCCTTGAAAAAGAACGACGAGCCCTCGACAGGCTCGAAGCCATCAAAGCCGGGAACCAAGCGTCAGAGTCGGAACACTAGGAGTTCTTCCGTGTTTTGCACGATGTGGCTGAGGAACTTGCCAAGACTGCGTTCAGATGTCGACCCTCGCGGGTAGCGTGGTGCCCCAATTTGTCTCCTGATTCTGCCAGAGCCTGCATCATTTCTTGGTGCCTTGCCCGGAAGTCGAGCTGGCCGCCTGCTTCAAGCGCTGAATGAGATCATGCAAAGCCTCGGGCGAGGCGCGTTCAAGGCCATCAAGGTCGGGGTTCTCCGAGGCAGGTCCTGGCGGCTTTTCCTTGTCGCTATCCACGCCCCTTCGATTCGCAAACAGCCCGTCCAGAAATTGGCGCACCAGCCACGGGTCCTCAGCCACGACCGCTGACAGCGCCGCATTGCGACGGATGATCTCGATCTCTTCGTGCGTGAAGGTCGGCGGATTTGCCGCGCCCTTGAGGTCGGCCTGTGCTCCAGCACTCAGAGTGAGCAGTATCATCAAAGCGAGCGTCGATCTGAAGCTCATGATGAGGTCTCCGTGATTGGGACCGCGGGTTTGGCGCCTTCAAGCCGGTGCCGGGCGTCGCGCAGGCATTGGCCGAACACGCGTTCGAGCACTCCAGTCGAGGAGATCAACATGGTGCCGTAGCTGGTCTTCTCGCGCACGAAGAACCCTGCCTCCACGCAGGCCAGCACCACCTTTCGGCACGTCTCGGCCGACATCACGGTGGCGAGCAGCCGCGCAATGTTCGACTGGTCGATGGCGCCCGGTTTCTCGCGCCAGTTCTGCAGCAGGCGTGGCAGCGTGTCGGCCGTAAACATGGCGGCGAGCAGGCGATCCTCCTTGAGACCGAGCCGGTTCATCTTGGTCGCGTCTTTGGTCAGCTCGACGATGTAGGTGTTGTGCAAGTTGGCCAGCGCCTCGATCTGCGCCTCTGTCCGGAGGCCCTGGGCAGCCAACAGGTAGTAGAATTCAGCCATCTGATGTGTCGCATCCAGCCGCAAAGTGAGCGCAACTTCTTCGTCCTGCGATGCGCTCGCCTCCAAAATCCGCTCGGCGAAAATCTTGCGGTACCACCGGTAAGTCTCGAGCACGGTGACATCGCGCGCGAGCTCGGCGGGGTTGGCGAACACGTCTTCTTGAAACATGACAGCTCCCTTCGCAGCCCTCCAGAGACCAGGTACTGGTAGGCCTCCCAATCTATTGGAGGCCTGCCAAGTTCTTGAGGCTCACCTATCGGACGGTCCGTTTCGCAGCCTATCAAGTTTTGCCAAGGTGCGCGCATCGGGGATCACCAAATGCAAACCGCTTAGTCCCCGCGTGGATAAGTCCTTCAACTGCAGGAGCACGTGATGATGCGCCACCGCAACATAGTCGCCGCAACACTGAGCATCCTCCTTTCAAGCTCGACCCTCGCTCTGGCCAGCGACGAATACGATGAGACCGGTCGCGATAGCCAAGTCGCCGGCCGAGACCTGACGGTAAGGCCTTGGCGCCCCAGCCAACGGCCGGGCTACATACCCGAGGATTATGAGGCGGCGACGGCCGTTTCGCTCCGGCCAGGGCCACACGCCGAGATCGAGATCGGCGCACCCATCAGCTTTGAGGTGAGCTCTGGACGCGACGGTTTCGGTCATCTCTATGTGCTCAGCGCCTCCGGCCGAGTACAACTCTGGATGGAAAACGTGCCGATCGAGGCCCACCAGTCGTTCAGGTATCCGTTCGATGGAATGACGATCCATGCAACCGCGCCCAAAGGCATCGACCACGTCATCCTGCTGGTCACGCGCGATCGTATCGACGGCTTCAGGGGCCGGCGCACGACGCACACGCCGAGCGGGCTCAACCACACGCATGCGGGCTTCAAGCGCGCGCTGGAGGCCAAGTTCATGCACATGCCGCGCACTCGGTGGACCTATGCGCAAAGTCGGGTGCGTGTGCTTGATCGCTGCGGCAGGCTACACTGCTCGACATTGCCGGGACCGACCGCAGGCGCCTTCGAATGAGAGAGCGTCCGCGCATCATCCTTCCCGCAACAAGGCGACCGTTGAGTTGATCAGCCAGGGCGATCCGTGTGTCATGGGCTATTCGAACTTGCCGCGCCGTTTCGACCAGCTAGGATGTTCTTGCTACGGCTTTTTCGCCCTGGCGGCTCAATTGGGGAGATCCGCTGTCGTGGGTTGTGTGGGGACACAAGTGCGAGCGGCCATGACGCTATGTCTGGCGATGGTGCTCACCGTACCCGCGATTGCCCAGACGCCGCGGGACATGCACACCGTCCCGGTGCTGGGAGGCGGTCAGCCGCAAGTGGACGAGGACACCTACCTGCGGAATCGGCAGCCGGAGACGTTCGAGGCGGATGACGCCAATCCAGCCGGGACGCGGATTGTTGGTGGCTTCCCAGCGCGCCCCGGAGCTTGGCCGAGCATGGTCGGGCTAACCATCGTCAAGGAAGGCAAGTCCTACCGTTGTGGTGGCACAGTAATCGACCGCCAATGGGTGCTGACCGCGGCGCATTGCGTGGACCGAGCCTCCATGGTGACCGTGCGCGAGGGTGGCGTGCATTTCTCGGCAGGCCGGCAGATCCGCTCGCAGCAGATTCTCCTGCATGAGGGCTTCAACCGGTCGCGCATGCTCAATGACATCGCGCTCATTCGCCTCGAGACCGCCGCGACGATGCCTCGTCAAATGCTGGCATCGCGGGCGAGCCGGTTCGTCCTGCTCAAGGAGGCCATGATGGCCACCATCACCGGCTTCGGGCTCGTGCAACCGGTCTCCCAGCCGCAAATGACTAATCCAACTCAGAGCCTCGGCCCGGCCTCTGAGCTGCTGCTGCAGGCCGATGTTCCCATCGTTTCGACAGAGCGCTGCGTGGCGCGGTATGGGGAGCATCGCATCACGCAGGCTAGTTTCTGCGCTGGCTTCGAGGAGGGCAAGAGCGATACCTGCAAAGGCGACAGTGGCGGTCCTATCTTCGTGCGGGATCGCCTCGGCCAACCTGTTCAAGTCGGCATCGCGAGCTGGGGTGCAGGTTGTGGTCAGCCGCGATCTTACGGTGTCTATGCCTCGCTCGGGCATTTCGAGGAGTGGGTCCGGCAACACGTGCCCAATGCGAGCTTTGCGGCAGGCCCATCCTCACCACCCGCGGGAAGCGGAGTTGAGCCGATCCTGCAAACAATCGCCGGCCAGACAAATGTCCCCCGCCCAAGTCGGCTTGCCCAGGTAACGGTCGACGTTTTGCCAGGCAATCAGGTTCGGGTCGGTCAAACCATTGCCGTGCGCGTGACGAGCTCGATTGGCGGAAATCTAATTGTCTACAATCGGGATGAGCGCGGCGCAGCCTATCAAGTGTTCCCCAACCGCTTCAGCCAAGGCCGGGATGTTGGACAGGCACGACATCAGATCCGGCCCGGTGAAACCGTTCAGCTCCCCGGTCCCACCGACGGCTTTGCGCTCAAGATCACACCGCCCGGCGGCATCAACGAGATGATTGCCATCGTCGTTCCCAACGATGTGCGCGTCGACGACCTCACCGCCCCCCATGAAGGCATGCGATCGATGGGCGAGCTCGAAGCGCCGCTACAGGAGATCGCCAACCGCACGCGCGGCGTCGAGGTCGTGCCGGTGGCACCAACCAACCGCGCGATCGGCAAGCGAGCGTATCTGATTCTCCAGTAGCGGACGGCAGCGAGCACCCAGAAACAAGAAAGCCTTCGATCCCAAGGAGACAGCGATGTCAATAGGAAGCGCACACAGGATCTCATTGACTCTGGGTCTGGTTTTGACGGGGCTCGCGGTGCTAAGCATGTCGGCCCGCGCCAGCGACCCTGCGGCCAGTGAGCGAGCGCTGGAGAAGGATCTGACGGTTACCCAGCGGCCCCTGTATGAACTCGGCGTCTCAGGCAAAATCCTGATTGCGGCCTGGGTGGATCATCCAGAGTCGATCTATGCGATGGGGGAGCCGCTCCGTCTGATGGTGCGTCCGGGGCAAGACGCCCACCTTACGGTTCTCAATGTGGGTTCGAGCGGGCGAGTTGCCGTACTCTACCCCAACCACTTCCAGCGCGACACCTTGATCAAGGCTGACCAAACGGTGCGCATTCCGGACGATCGGGCCGGCTGGCGCATTGAGGTCGGTGGTCCCGCGGGCGTCGACCTGATCAAAGTGATCGTGTCGAAGGCGCCATTGACCATCGCCGAACTCAGTCAGCTGTCGAGCTTGAGCACAACGCGGCCAACACTTGCTCTGCAGCGATCGGCCGACGAGATGGCCCGAGATCTCATTGTCCAACTCAAGCCCCAGGAAGCCGCCAAGGAGCCAACCCACGGCGTGCGCAACTTGCTGTTGCGCGTCGTCGAAACCCAACCGAGCTATGGCATGCGAAGAGGCAGCTTTGGGTTGACAGTGCGATCAGAAAAGCTCGTTTACCGAATTGGCGAGAGCGTGCGAGTCGCAGTGACCGCCGACAAGGATTGCCGCTTGTCGCTGGTGTCGATCAGCCCGACGGGCAAGGCCATAAGGCTCTTTCCCAATTCCTACCAGACCGACACCCTTGTACGTCCCGGACAGAGAGTGCTGATCCCGCCGCTGCAATCCCCGGTACACTACAGGGCAAGTGCACCACCCGGCATTCAAGGATTGGTGGCAACGTGCCGAAGCGACGGCGGGCCATCAGCACCCGGGAGCGCGAAGGAGGAGGATTTCGCATCGGTGGGTGATCTCGAGAGTGTTGGCCGCGACCTGCTTGTTACCCTGCCACCAGGTCAGCCGGCACAAGTGGAGCAGGCGATGAGTGCCTTTCTGGTCGTCGACTGACGCGCACAAAGTTCTCCAACAACCGCCGGCTGCGAGGCCAGACCATGAACCGATGCGTAGCGGGGTCAGTCCGGGTCACAGTGCTGCTTCTCGCGACGACCGCGATGCTCAGCCCAGAGATTACGGCAGCGGCCGAGGCTGAGCCGGCGAACGTGGTCGCGCCGGCGGCCCCGAGCACGAAGCCGTCCAAGTCGGCAAGCGCCGTCGTGGCGGCTTCCAACCGTTTCGGCGCGAGACTGGTTGGCGCTTCCGTCAAGCCGAATGCCAACCGTACCGTCATACTCTCGCCCTACGGTGTCAGTACCGCCCTCACCATGCTGGCTCTCGGTGCCGAAGGACGCACCCGCACAGTTCTGCACAACGGCCTCGGTCATGCCCGCCTGACGAGGCAACAGGTGATCGACGCATGCAGGAAGCTGCAGGGCGAATTGGCGGCGGCTTCCAACGAGAAGGCGCTACTGAAGACGGCAAACAGCGTTTGGTTGCGTCACGATACGCCTGCCAATCCCCAATCCAAGGACACCCTTGCTGGCGCCTTCTCAGCGACGCTGCACACTGTCGATTTCGCGTCTGCCGGCGCAGCTGACGAGATCAATCGATGGGTGAAGACGGCCACCGACGGTCTGATCCCCAAAATGATCGACAGTGTCGATGCTCGCGCGGCGTTCGTTCTGGCCAATGCAGTATATTTCAAGGGGGCGTGGGCAAGGGCCTTCGATCCGGCACTCACCAAGCCCGCACCCTTTACGCGCACCGATGGCAGCACGGCCGAGGTGCCCATGATGTCGACGACAATGGCTGTCGAGTATGCGGTGGCCGGCGACCACCACGCCGTGTCACTTCCTTACCATGATGGACGCTTCCGTCTCATCCTATTGACATCGCGCGTGCTCAAGAGCGGCTCTGTTCACGGCCTCGTCACCTCCCACAATCTGGCCGATGTGCTCGGCGGACTGGCATTCGAGCAAAGCGAGGTCAATCTTCGGCTACCGCGCTTCCGTGTTGAGCTGTCGCAGGAACTGACGCAACTGCTCGCAACCAGCGGACTAGCCCAAGCATTCGCGCCACGTGCCAACTATCGGCAAATCACACGAGCGAAAGTCGAAGAGCTTCTAGTCCTGCACCGCGTGTTCCTAGACATGAACGAGGCCGGCACTGAGGCTGCGGCGGCGACGGCAGTAGTCGGTACGCGCGAACTCGCGGCCGAACCACCGACGTTCTCAGCCGACCGACCATTCGCTCTTGCACTCGTGGAGCGCACGACCGGTGTCATGCTGTTTCTTGGCTATGTCGGCGATCCAACGGTGACCTGACGATTGGCAACGAGACGTGCGGAAGCTTGGGCACGTTTGGGACCAAAAGGAGGGAGTGTCGAGGGCGATGAAGATCACCACGCGCCGCAGTCTTTCGCTAGCGTCCGTGGCTGCTTTGGCCATCATCCTCGCCATGGGTGAGGGCGTCGGCAACACCGCTTCAGCGCAGGGAGGCTGCCAATCACTGATGGTTGGGTTCGATAGGTCGGTGGAGCATCGTGATCTTGTGGCCATCATTGCCGCGGCCGACCGGGTTCGCGACAGCTTCGAGTGCCCTGCCTCAGAGCGGGCGCGCACTGTACGACGGACCGCCCTTGCCCATTTGGTTGACGCGCAGCGCCTTGCCAGCACCGGGCAGAGTGCAGCCCGACAGCTTGCCATTCTCGAGGCCGGCACACGTTACGACCGCCCCTGGCAGCTGCTGGCGGCGATCGGCGATGTCAAGCAACGGGTGACGGGTCCGGACGGGCAGGTCGACTATTCAGCAGCCAGTCGTGCCTACCAGGAGGCCCTCAATCAAATCAACGATGAGATCAGCACGCCTACGCCGCCTCCTCGCCATGAAATCGAGCGACTGCGGCGTCTTGCAGACCAGACGCGATCGCTATCGCCCAGGTTCGTTTCTGGCGAGGTGCTGCACACTCGAAATACGCGTGGCGTTGAAGTGGAAGCCGTTACCGTTCCCGTTCAGTTTGTCTTTGACAGCGACCAGATGACGGACCTCGGTCGACGCTACGCTGAAGAAACCATGAGGTTCCTGGCCCAACAGAATCGGCCGCGCATCAGACTGGCGGGACATACCGACCCCAAAGGCAGCGATGAGTACAATGATCGGCTCTCCTCGCGTCGTGCCGCGGCCATGCGCAACTACCTCGTCCAGAACGGCTATCCGGCAGAGGCGATCGAGGTCAAGGGTCTCGGCAAGCGCGCGCCCCTGCTGATCGAAAATGAGGCCAGCTACTCGGTCGAGCAAATCCATCAGATGCGGCGACGTGTGGAGGTCTGCTTCAAAGACGCCAGCGCCGGCGCAAATCGCTCGGAGAGCTGCAAGTGATCTCGCGTCGATCGCTCGTGGCAACTTTGGCTGCCTCCGCGGCGGTGGCGCCCTTCACATGGGCCACACACCCGATGCGGGCACACCCAGTTGTGCGACCAAAGCTGCATGCGCTAATTCTTGGCATCAACACTTACGCTGGACGCGTCGGCAAGCGCGAACCCGGCTCCGGTCAAATCACTTGCCGACCAATCCGCCAGCTCAAAGGTGCCGTTAACGATGCCCGCGCGATTGAGACCGCGGTGCGGCCGCTTGCGGTCACCACTCGTGTCATGCTCGAGCGAGAGGTGACGCGAACGTCGTTCTTTGTGGCATGGGAGGAGCTCGTGAAGAAAGCAGGCGCAGGCGATATCCTGCTTCTCACGTACGCCGGTCATGGGGGCCTCGAGCCCGAGAGGGTCCATGGTAGCGAGACAAGTGGCTACGACCAGACTTTGATCTTCGGCGGCTTTGACTGCCTGCAGCGGGCCGACCGTGTGGAGCGAGTAGTCGACGACGAAATCCATCAGATGCTGCTAGCTGCCGAGAAGAAAGGGGTGCGCGTGCTGTTTGTCGCTGATTGCTGCCACTCAGGTACGCTTACGCGCTCAGTCGATCCACGTCTGGGGGCCGAGCTCTCATACCGCGCCATCGACCGCTACGATGTCGCAGCCGAACTCTCCGGCAGCGCCAACCGGTCGAACTCGCCGCCGCCTGCACCGACAGAGTTGTCCAATGTCGTCTTCTTCGCCGCCTCACAGGATCACGAGCTCGTGCCGGAGATCGAGATCGACGGCCGCCCACATGGCGCTTTGAGTGTGGCCTTTGCCCGCGCCCTGTCCGCCCAAGCCGATTCCAATAGTGATGGCATCATTACTGGCCTTGAGCTCGCAACCTACGTGCGCCGCTACATCCGCGCTATCACCGACTCAGGTCAGCACCCGAACGTGCGTTGGCCCACTATTGATTTGCGCAGCGGCCTCTCGTTGACCGAGCCGCTCGTCTACCTGCCGACCGGGCTCGCCGCATCGGCAGATGAACATGCATCGTCAGAGCTGGGCGCCACAATACGACTGCGTGTCATCAATGCAGCACCAGGCGAAGCCAACCGGATTGTCGGCGCGCTGAAGGGCGCGGAGCTGGCCGGCGCGGGAGAGGAGGCGGATCTCACGTGGGATGTGAGCACAGGCGACGCTCTCAACAGGACGGGACAAAGACTCGCAACCGGCATCAAACGCGAGAACTTGCAGTTCGTCATCGAACGTTCACGGACAGTCGGCGCCATCCTGCGCTGGGCCGCGGAGCGCAGTCTCGATCTGAGGCTCCTGCTCCCGGGAGAGGGGTCCGATGCCTTGCCGTCAAGTCAATCGGACCGCGTACACGCTTCTGGGGCACGTCTGACATGCATTGTCGGCGGCATGCGCCATCCCCATTTCGTCCTCTTCAACATTACCGGTGATGCTACCGTGCAGCACCTCTATCCCCTTCGCCGCCAGAGAGATCCACCAAAGATCGATATCAGTCGGCCCTTCGTCGTCCCGCCCATGGAGGTGAAGCCGCCTTTCGGTGCGGACCACGTGGTCGCTATCGCTGCCGCTAGCCCCCTTGACCGGCTAACCGATACGCTGGAGACCATCGATGGCCGCCGCGCCGTCAATCTCCTATTCAAGGTGTTTGCGGACTTGATGCGCATGCGGAACATCCAGGTGGGGGCGCAGGCCATCTACACAGCGGAGAAATAGTTGGGAGCGCATGCCATCAGGAGATGGTCCGTGAACAGAAAAAAGATATTGCTGGTAACATGACCCTATCGGGAGGAAGCCGATGAATTGGCCTCGATTGGCTACCTTGGTCATGTGCGCGTTGCTCTTTGGGCCCCGGGACCCTGTATTGGGGCAACAGAGTAGTGACGTGAATGTCTGCACGGGCGGTACAAATTTGGATGCCAAGATTGCAGCATGTAGCCGACTCATCAAAGTCTGGAGCGGCAAACGCCAATTTGGTGCAGCTCGCGCAGGTGCCCATAATACGCGTGGCTTTGCACATCTGCAGAAAGGCCAATTTGACCAAGCTATCGCCGACTTCACCGATGCGATTCGGGAGACGGCTCGACTCAGTCCCAAGAATGCCGCGGCTGCCTACAACAACCGTGGCTTCACGAATCATTTGAGAGGCCAATTTGACCAAGCCGTAGCGGATTACACCGAGGCGATCCGGCTCGATTCCAGTAACGGCGTGGGCTACACCAACCGCGGCAATTCCTGGACTTCCAAAGGAGACTACGATCGCGCCATTGCCGATCATGATCGGGCCATCAGAATCGATCCCAAAAATGCTAATATCTACGGTAACCGCGGAGCGGCCTGGCGAGAAAAAGGTGATCTGGACCGGGCCATTGTGGATTTCGACCAGGCGATCAAGCTTGATCCAAAATCACCATTTCCTTATGCTTCTCGCGGCGTCGTCTGGCGAGCGAGAGGTGATTTTGATCGGGCCGTTGCCGAATTCAATCGTGCAATCCAGCTCAATCCTAAGTTTGTCAGCGCGCACGCAGAACGAGGCCTCGCGTATGAAGGCAAAGGCGACTTTGAGCGCGCTCAAGCCGACTTCAAAGCCGCAGTCGCGTTGCCGCCCGCTAGCGCCGATTATACTCGAATGGATGTCCGAAGCACTCGTGCTCAGGAAATGGCCCGCATGCGCTTGAAGCTCCTGTCAAGATCAGGAACCACAAACCCGCCAATCCCACAGCAGCCATCGACTGCCACTTTTGGCCGACGCATCGCGCTCGTGATCGGCAATGGTTCCTATCTAGCTGCCGATGCACTGACCAATCCGCCGAACGATGCACGCGCAGTTGCCACAGTCCTCCGTGCCATAGGTTTCGAAGTCTCGGAGGGTATCGATCTTGACCGTGCTGGAATGGACCGCTTCATACGCGAGTTCCTGCTCAGAGCCGTGAAAGCTCGGATCGCCCTTCTGTTCTATGCCGGCCACGGCGCGCAGATCGACGGTCGGAATTACTTGGTTCCAGTCGATGCCAACTTCGCTAACATCGATGCGGCCACATCAGACATGATGGAAGTCAACCAAATTCTTGCAGGTCTCGACGATCAAATCCGCGCGAACATTGTGGTTCTCGACGCTTGCAGGAACATACCATTGGCACAGCAAACGGTCCCGCAAGCCGAAGGAGCTTCACGTTCGGTCACATTTCGAGGTTTGGCCCGCGTTGGGCAACCTGGTGCGGGCGCGACTGCTGGCGCCGGAACCTTGATCGTCTTTGCTACGGCCCCAGGCCAGATTGCTTTGGACGGCGACGGAGCGAACAGCCCGTTTTCAACCGCACTCGTGCGCCATATCTCGACCCCAGGTCTCGAAGTGCAACAAATGCTAACCCGCGTTCGCGCTGAAGTGGTCGCGGCGACCCGGAACAAACAGGTACCCTGGTCGAATTCGTCCCTACTCGGAGAGGTCTACTTGGCAGGTGGGTCCCAGTAGCCAGACTGAAATCTGATTACCATCAAAGTGGGGGCAGCCAGTTGCGCAGACCGGTAGACATGACCAAGCGGCAGGTCCCCCAACGTATTTGTCAAACGGCGTGCAATCTTGACCCCCCTCGATCGCGAGCTCGTCAATCACTGAGGCCTGTATTTGCGGAGGTTTCAATCGCAGACTGGGCAGCTGGGCACGGCTGTGTGGGGCGATGCTGAGCGGCGTGTGAAGGGTCAATCACCGGCGCCGATGCACAGCCTTGATGCGCAGATGCTGCTTAATCCACTTGAAGAATAGCTCGATCTGCCACCGCTGCCGATAGAGCTGGGTGATGGTCAGCGCCGGCAGGGCGAAGTTGTTGGTGAGGAAGACCAGCCGCTTGCCTGTCTCGGGAACCTTGAACCTGATCCGCCGCAGCGGCGCCGGAAAGCCCTTCTGCGAATAGTAGCCGGTGAGTGCCACAGTCTGATCGCAAACGAGGCCGGTGCTGCGGTCGACCTTTTGCGAATAGCGGCGCTCGGCCTTGAGATTGCTATTGGCGCGGATCACGAAGAAGCTGCCGGCCTCGTGGAAACGGCCGAGCCGATCGAAGTCGATGTAGCCGCGATCCATCACGTAGATTGCTCCAGGCTCCGGCACCAACTGATCCAGGATGTTGACGTCATGCATCTTGCCGTCGCTGATGAAGATGAAAGTAGGGATATTGCCGCGCAAATCCAAGAGTGTGTGCAGCTTGACCGCCGCCTTGGTCGAGCGGAATGGCGCCCACGGAAAGATCGACAGGCAAAGGTCGATTGAACTGTCCCGACTTTCTCGAAGGCTGTTTCGTTTGAGTCAGGCGGCGAGTTTGGCGGGTTCCTCCAGGCTTGCATAGTATGCGGCTTCGGCCTCGGCGGGCGGGATGTTGCCGATCGGCTCCA
>Ga0247727_10002790_pt1 | contig 39452 bp, 28 predicted proteins | sample WisWelCaveWW1625_FD_202498 | JGI IMG/M metagenome (GOLD analysis project Ga0247727, IMG submission 202498) | Biofilm microbial communities from Wishing Well Cave, Virginia, United States - WW16-25 | ecosystem: Environmental > Aquatic > Deep subsurface > Groundwater > Cave microbial mat | place... | reverse complement strand
AAGGAGAGATTTCTGCAATGAATCGAGCTTAGTCCACACAAGCGTGGTACAGATTGAAACCACCGCAAAGAACAGCAAGTGGCCGCGGCAACCAAAATGAGGGCTATTCATGATTCTGGTTTCCAATGAAGGAATGTTCTACTGAGGATATGGGAAAGGGACTTGCCCGCAGATGTAGTCCTTTGCGTTGTTTATGGCCTCCCGGAGTTCCACATTTGTTTCCCACCTCAAACGAGCATTGAAAACGTCAATCGACCTCTCATCCCCAATTCTTCCGAGCGAAATCGCTGCGTACAAGGCGACCTCATGGATTCGGTCATGTTGAGCGGCCCAGTGCAGCGTGTCGAGGGCAGGGAGGTACCGGCTTATGCCAAGCTGGTAAGCAGCAAAATTGCGCACTTGGGACGGCAGCGAAAGGTTTCGCAGCCAAAACCGGAGCTGAGCCAGACCGCAAGCGGAAGCATTCGAGTCTGCGAGGAAAGGGTCCCGAAACTTGGCAGCCAGGAAGCGGTGAATGTTGTGTAGGTTCGGCGGCCCTTCCAATACGTACGATTCGCCTCTGACTATTGCTCCGTGCAATCTGGTTGCGATCAAGTAAAAGAACACATCGGGGTCAGGACAACAGACCGAGCCGCCGCAAGGCAATCGCAATTCTGGTTGATCATCAAATGCAATCCACGAAGCCATTGGGTGTTGCCAGTACGATTCAATCGCTCCCATTGCCAACTCCTCAATGGACCGGCCAGAGGCCAGATCATGGGCTCGCCTATGTGTCTCTCGTGCCATTGCCATGTATCGGCTTGGATCATGCTCCGGCGCTTGTAACATCTGCCGCTTGATCCATTCGAGATCCTTCATGGTTTGTTCATAGTTGAAAAAACCGCCCACATCGATCGAAGAACTGCTTCGATTACATGTTTCTTTGAGTTGACAACAGATGTCTCTGAATGCATAGGGAATTGCCGTCGAATTTGACTGGCTCCCAGAGACACTATTGAACCGTCCCTCCCAGCACTTCACTGCGGCTGCTACGGCTTGTTGCAACTCCTGTTTGATTGTCGACACGTTCTCAACAAGCTTGTCAGACCCCAGCCTGGTAAGAATCGCCATGAGCATTGCAACACAAGCATGTGCGGTATCTTGCGGCGTAATCCAGATTGCAGGAGAATTCGATTCCCCGCACAACATAGGTCCGCGGGATAGGTCCTCCTTCAATTGCACAAGTTCACGGCAGAGGCGCAAGATGTCATGATCAAAATCAACTGGGGCTGCCCGAATGCGACGTGCTTCGCGAAATGCGAATGGTTTAATGCTCTCAGGTAAGCTCGACGCCTCAGGCATACCCCGACTGCCCACCAAGAGTGGCACCACCGGGATGTTCAATCGAATCGCCAGCTCGATCTCGTATCGTACCCAGTCGTCATCCTGTAACAGTCGCGGTCGTCCACTCGCCTCTTTATCGAGCCAATGATTTCCTATCACCACCAACAAGACTGATGACTGCTCAATCCAGTGCTGAATCTCTGAGCGAAAGTCCCGACCGGGTTTTATAGACTCAACATCTAGGAAGATGCTCTCGACACCAAATTTGTTGACTAATCGTTCTCGAATCCGTCCCGCCGCATGATCGGCGTCGCCATGTCGGTAGGAAACAAAAACAAGAAACACAGCAGTAACTCCGAGTCACTCGTTAATCAAGAGGTTAACGCTGAAATGATGCGGAAGAGACTCCAGGCCTGATCTTACACAACGATTTCTTGCGATCAAACCCAAATCACATTGACCTTGAAATCAAGACAGGCTTGTCAAGCAGGTCACTGACGGCCATGGTGCTCAGGAACTGGCAGTCTAGCCACATTGGATTTGTTCCAGCCCGCTTTGCTGCATGTTCCTGCGAGGTGGCAGAAGTTCTTGTCAAGCTTATCTCCCTGGCTTCTAATACAAGAGTCCGGGTTCCTATTTCAGAATAAACCCCAGCGTCCGAGCCTGGAGAGAAACTGTGACCACCATCCGGCCGAGGCGAAATGATATCCCGGTTGTTTTCATTTCCTCGACATCGGAGGATCTGAAGAAGTACCGCGAAGCCTGCAGAGATGCTGCCCTGGGCGCCAAATTTCACCCGGAGATGATGGAATCGTTCACGGTAAGCGGCGCCCGGCCGCCACTGGCGGAGTGCTTGGCTAAGGTTTCCGAGGCCGACGTACTCGTGGTCCTGGTTGCTCACCGTTACGGGTGGGTGCCCGCAGATCAAACGGGAGACGGCCACAAAAACATCACATGGCTGGAATGTGAACAGGCGGTGCATTCCGAACTGGAAGTCCTAGCGTTCGTCTTAGACGATCAGTTCTCCTGGCATTCAGAGTTGAGGGAGGAGAACCAGGTTGTCGTTGCCGTACGCGAGGGCAACGCCACACCGGAACTCTTGGCTACGGTTCAGCGTAGCGTGACTCGACTCCGCGATTTCAAAAGTTGGCTGAACGGGCGCGGCATCCGCGCCCTGTTCACCACGCCGGAAGACCTCCGCGGCAAGGTTTCCGATGCCTTGCGCGAATGGCGGTCCCGTCATCCGGAATTTGCGGGCCGCGGTTTCCCACAAGCGTACATTCGAGAGCCCGAACCGGAGTTGTTCGCTATCCAACGGCACATTATCGATGAGCACGCGCGCACTTTTGTCGGTCGAGAATACGTGGAGAAGGAGTTAAATCATTTCCTGGCGTCTCAGTCGCGGGGTTACTTCATCGTCCGTGGCGAGCCTGGGCAGGGCAAGACCGCCTTCATCTCTCACGTCGTAAAGACCCGTGGCCTTGTCCACCAGCTCATTAGCCGGACCGGCGGCAGAGGTGATGTGCGTCTGATCCTTCGCTCCTTATTGGCCCAACTGCTCGCCCGTTGCCCCGTGGCGTTGGAACTCCCAGATACGCTTCCCGAATTGACAAAGATTCTCGAAAACCACTTGGCTAAGTTAGCGATTCGGCAGTGCGGTATTCTCCTGGCAATCGACGCCCTCGACGAGTTACCTGATGAGGCCGGACCCGATTTACCCTTCCTAGTAACGGAAGGGCTTCCGGTGGGGGTTCATTTCGTGGTGAGTTCAAGGCCGGGCTCTCGCCTCACAGCTCTAATCAAGGCGCTACGTCGGTTCACGGTGCCTCATCATGAACACGCGCTCCGCCCGCTGGAACTCGCAGAAATGCAGACAATTCTCCGAGTCCGCCGCCCCAGCTTGACTGAGGCTGAATCAGAGCGCATCGCCGACGCTTCGCAAGGAAATCCGCTCTATTTGACTGCAGTCGCCGACGAGCTGGAAAGGAATCCGGCTTTTGACTTAAGGGATCTGCCTGCGGCGATTGAAGGCTTCTTCCAGCGCGCGATCGGCGACTTGCACGAAACTGGCAACCGCCTCCGCAGGGATGTGCTCGGCTTGCTCAGTGCGGTCCGTAAGCCGCTCGCCATTCGCGAGCTCAGTCAGATCACCGGTGAACGGCAGCGCGCGGTCGATGAAAAGGGCATCCAACCCATCCGCCAGTTCCTTTTCCAGTCGCAGGACCGATTCTCTTTCTATCATGCCCGATTTGGCGATTTCGTCACGCACGAGTTGCTTTATGAAGACGAGTTACCGGACTACCATCGCTTAATAGCCGACTGGCTCCAGCGACCGGAGAACCGGACGTTGGAGTATCGCTGGACATCACTGGCTTACCATCTGTTCGAGGCAGGAGACCGTAGCAATTTTTTGACTGCTATCGACGAGGGGTTCTTGAGAGAGAAAGTGCAGCGTTTTGGCTATGCAGTGCTTGAGGACATTGAGTTATTGAGTCGGGCCATGTTAGAAGCGCGAGACCCAGCTCTCGTTCCGCGCTGTGTGGCCCTTGTTGAGAGCCTACGAAACGTGATTGGCGGTGATCTGATTGGTGAGACGCGTCGGGCGGTACAAGCCTATCGTCCCGGTCCCGAATCGTTTCGGTCACAGGTCGTCGCCCCTCCGGTTCTTACAGTTCCGGGACTGGACGTTTATGTGGGAATGTTGCCCAAGTCGGAAGTGGGAGCCGAATTTTTCGAGGTTATTCCCCATGGTGACCGTCTGGTTCTGGCCATCGGAGATGCACCGGGAACGGGGTTGAAAGGAGCATTTGTCGCCCGGTTTGTCGGGAGTGTTTTTCGTCGTCTGGTAATGCAAGCGAACCAACTACACCTCGGCGATGTGCTGGCCGAGATCAACCGTATCGTATCGGTGCATGAGTATTTTGAGCGCATCTCGATGCAGTGTGTGGAAGTTGACCTGCGCACAGGAAGCCTTACCCTTGTCAATGCCGGACACCCCTATCCGGTATTATGTGCCGCACGCCGGCGCCGGTGCGACCGCTTGCCGGTGCGCGGCGATGCGCTGCATGCTCAGTTGTATGCCGGTGCACCTGAGCCGCACTATGAGCCGCGACGAGCAGAGATCGGACCGAGAGACATCCTAGTACTTATCACGGATGGCTTGATCGAAGGTCATCGCCTAACTAACGCTCGGTACGGCTACCGGTTCACCCAGATCGTCGAACAAGTTGCACATCAAGGCGCACAGAGCATTGGCGAGGCAATCCTGGATAACTGGCTCGCTCATCCGCGGGAGGGGGATTATGCCGACGATGTTACGGTTCTGATCGTGGCGCCTCATCGGCAACACGTGTGATCGTCGAACTAGAATCCATTGGCGTGCCTTTGGTGGGCAGCGACCCGTCCCGCGGAGCAGGAGCAAGCCCAATGGAATCGTAATACGCTTGTGTCGATATGGCAGACACCACCAAGTAAGGACAGCGAGATCCGGGGGAGGAACTAGAATGGCAACGAAATCGCGCTCGCCTTTTCAAGTCGAGGATCTCGGCGATGTGACAGTTGTCAGGTTTCTGGATCGCAAGATTCTCGATGAAGCAAGAATCCAAGCCATCGGATGCCAACTCTCCGAATTCGTAATGAGGGATGGACGTCGCAATATGGTGTTGGATTTTGCAAACGTCGAGTACCTCAGCAGCGGTGCCTTAGGGCAGATTATCATTCTGAACAAGCAGCTCAGAGTAGTGGAAGGGCGGTTAGTTCTTTGTGGCATCGCTAAAGAGGTCTACGCGACTTTTGACTCCACGAAACTAAACATGTTTTTTAAAATCGTTGGAAGTGCTCAGGAGGCAGTCGACTGGCTCCGGGGATTGGCTTCGCAGGAGCTTCTTGAACTCGAAGTCTCTTGCCCGTTGCGAGGGTGTCAAGGAGTGGCTTATTCAAGCCATCGGGCCGCTACTCACCGGGACGCTTTGATGAAACTAACTTGGAGCGAAACCTGCTTCGAGTGCGGTGTTCAATTCAATGTTCGAGGTCGATGGCCTTCCAAGTTGGCACAGGAAGATGCAGACGTGCTGGATTTCCTAGTTCCCACCTATGAGGATGAACGTATCGAAGTCAAACCCACCACAAGTCTTTATACCTTCAAACCGAACTACCGAAGCGCCTCGTTAACGGTCATAAAAATCATTGGTCGACTTGATCTGTTCGCGTTCGATGCTCTGGAGAAGGCGTGGCAAACACTTGCCCCCATACCGTGTGTCCTTTTTGATCTAAGTAGACCGGCATGAGAAAGTATGCCGGCGAGCGGGGGGCGTCAGCCCCCTGATATATCGGGATTCCGCGAGAATCAGGGGGCTGACGCCCCCCGCTCGCCAGCCCAATCTTCAAAGCGGGTCTACTTAGACAGGCAACCGAGATCAGCGAAGAAGGCAGTAAGAGACTACTCAAACTCTTGAGTCGAAGAGATACGCAGGGTAGGGTGACGATTTTCATAGGTAACAACCGGGCGGCCTTGGCCATGCCTCCGTGAGTTCCAGTCTATCAACGGCATGAAGCTGCGTGGCTCGCAATGGGAGCCAAAACGGCCGGTCGTGCCTTAACTGTGAGCGTTCGATGCGCCAGAAGTCATGGCGGCACGAATACGAGCCCATGATTCGGTGGGCGGATGTCAGGCATTTTCTTTAGACCTAACTCCGGCTCATCGGTTTCCACTTGCCTGCGTCAGCAGATAATCCGCGCCGGTTCCGCGTTCGACGTTTTGCGTCTGCTTGTGCCCTAAACCTGGTACACTTGAGTCGTGGGTCCCGGCTCGGTTGTTCAATCAAATAATGCTAATCCTCAAACAAGTAACGGCGCACTACGACACCGGACTTGCCTCGGTGGTTTAGTGCCTTGTGCACTAGTGATGCTCGCACGTGAATCCGTAATGCGAGTAGTGCAGAAGCCGGCGAGCCTGCAGGGCTAGCTCGGTGGCGTCGCTTATTTGAGGGCCAATGACCGACTGACAGCATGTGTGGCATTTGCGGCTATATCAACAGACCTGACCGACCGGCCGACCGTGAGGTCGTGGCAGCGATGAACGATCGGCTACGTCGGCGCGGGCCGGATGATGAAGGGTTTTTTGTGCAAGGCCCCGTCGCGCTCGGAATGCGGCGGCTGGCGATCATCGATCTGGACACAGGACAGCAGCCGATCTCCAACGAAGACGATTCCATTTGGGTGATCCTCAACGGAGAGATCTACAATTTCCCGGACTTGCGTCCGATGCTTGAGGCACGCGGACACGTCTTTCGCACTCGCTCAGATACCGAAGTCATCGTTCATCTCTATGAGGACCATGGTGACGCATTTGTGGATCATCTAAATGGCATGTTTGCGATCGCCATTTGGGACGGGCGCAATCGGCGACTCGTGTTGGCTCGCGATCGCATGGGCCAGAAGCCGCTGTATTGGACGCGGCTGGGGCAGGGGATCGCGTTCGCGTCGGAACCGAAAAGCCTGCTGGCCCATCCGGGGGTTGCACGCGAACTGGACCCCGAGAGCTTGGGGCGGTACCTGCTTTACGAATATGTTCCCGCGCCGTGGAGTATTTTTCGGGGCATTCAAAAACTCGAGGCGGCTCATCGTTTGGTCTTTCAAAATGGCGATGTGCGAATCGATCGATATTGGGAGCCGGCCACGGTCTGCAATCCAGCTCAGGTGCCCAATTTGAACGACGCGGCGGAACAACTGTGGCAGCGGTTTTGCCAGTCTGTGCGAATGCAACTCATCAGCGACGTGCCGCTCGGTGTTTTTCTGAGTGGCGGCATCGATTCGTCGAGTGTCGTCGCCGCCATGGCGTCAATCATGCCGCCGGATCGCATCGAGACGTTTACGATCGGATTTGATGATCCGTCGTTTGACGAATCGGCCCACGCTCGCGCGGTGGCCCAGCACTTCGGCACGAACCATCATGAAGAAATATTCTCGGTCAAGCGATTGATTGAGGTGCTGCCGGACGTGGCAGATTACCTGGACGAGCCGTTCGGCGACGCATCGGTTTTGCCCATGTACCTGCTCAGTCGTTTTGCTCGCGAGCGTGTAACGGTGGCTCTGGGCGGCGACGGGTGCGATGAGTTGTTGGCGGGCTATCCGACTTTTCAGGCGATCCGTGCGGCGGCGATTTATCGAGCGCTGCCGCGCACTATCCAGAATCTCATCCGGTGGTCTGTGAACCGCTTGCCGGTGAGCCACGACAATTTCAGCCTCGATTTCAAGCTCAAGCAGTTTGTCAAAGGGGCGGCTGCACCCGCGGAACTGGCCCATCAGCTCTGGATCGGCTCGTTTAGCGGGTCCGAGCAGCGACAACTCCTGACTGCTGATCTGCGTGCCCAGTGCAACGGCCGCGGCGTGGAACAGGAACATCAAGAATTGATCGGCGTCACGGGCGGGAGCGACCTGGTCGATCGACTAACCCGGATTTATTGTCGCACGTACCTGGCCGAGGACATCCTGACCAAGGCCGATCGAGCGAGCATGGCGGTAAGCCTTGAGCTGCGTGCTCCATTTCTCGATCCGGGGCTCATCAGCTTCATCACTTCTTTGCCATCGCATTACAAGTTGCGCGGATCGGAGACGAAGCTGCTGCTGCGGCGCGCATTGGCCGGGCGAGTGCCCGAGGCCGTTCTCAAAAAACCGAAAAAAGGATTTGGAATTCCGGTGGCGCGCTGGTTGAATACCCACCTTCGCGAACTGATCGGTGACCTGTTGTCGCCGACCCGTCTGCGAACGCAGGGCATCTTCGAGCCGGAGCCCGTCGGGCGCCTGCTGGAAGAACATTGGAGCGGCAAACGCGACAACCGCAAAGGACTCTGGACCCTACTCATGTTCCAGTTGTGGCGAGAGAGATGTTTGTGATTTGCGATTTTTGATTTGCGATTTTTGATTGCTGTCATTTGTGCGAGTCGGGGAAGGATGAGACGAAAACCATTTTCAAGGGATGGAGACCAATGAGCACGCCAACTGGTCGGACTGTACCGGTCTTCCAATCAAAAATCACAAATCACAAATCACAAATCTAGCCATGCGCATTCTTCTGCTCGCCGACATTCATGCGAACTGGCCCGCCTTGGAGGCGATCCGCGAGCCGCACGATGTTTGTATCTGTCTCGGCGACATCGTGGACTACGGGGTCGAGCCGGCCCCCTGCGTGCAGTGGGTCCGCGAGCATTGCCAGTACGTGATTCGGGGCAATCACGATCATGCGGTTGCACAGAACATTCCGGCCACGGGCGAAACGGGCTATCGGTTCCTCGCTCGCGCGACGAGACCGCTCATGTGGCAGTTGCTCGGTGCAGAGGAGAAGACCTATCTGGCCCGCCTCCCGATCACGCAACATTTGACGCTCGACGGATTCAACTTCTTCCTCGTCCATGCCACGCCGCGCGATCCACTCGATGAAGTGCTGTTGGCCGATGCGGCGCAGTGGCAGCGGCGCCTGCTCGGAAACGAAGCTCACTTTGTCTGCGTCGGCCACACACACATTCAGTTCGCGCTGGAACTCAACGGCTGCCACGTCATCAATCCGGGCAGCGTCGGCCAGCCACGCGACGGAGATCCGCGGGCGGCGTATGCGATCATTGAAAAGGGCCGCGTCGAGTTGAAGCGAGTGGAATATGACGTGGACCGCGCGGTGTCCGCCGTGGAGTCTGCACCGATCTTAGCGGAAGCCAAACTGCTGGCGGTTCAGATTCTCAGGACCGGCAGCATGAGTTCCGGAAATGGCAAGTCCTAGCGGCGGGATGTTTTACTGCACGCGAAGACTACGCCCCAACCTCGGCTTCGGCCTCGCGGGGCGTGAATTGGAAACGCCGGCAGCCGGAGAAGAATTCCAGTGGGTTGTCGTACACGAGCTTGCGAATCTTGCTCTCGGCGTGTCCGCGCGAACGCATCTCGACGATGAAATCCTGCACGGCCAGCGGGTTCGACGGTCCCCAGTCGCCGGCTGAGTTGATGGTGATTCGTTCGTCGCCGTACATTTCGATCAGGTCCACGCCGCGCTGCGGCGTGCACTTCGAGACGGGATACAGCGTCATGCCGCACCAGTAACCGGCATCGAGCACGGGCCGGATCGTGTGTTCCTCGACGTGGTCGACCAGCACCCGTTCCGGGTCCGAGCCGTGCTCGGCCAGCATGTCCAGGATCATCATCGTGCCCATGTACTTGTCTTCCAGGTGTGGCGTGTGGATCAGGATGAGTTCGTCGCGTTTCACCGCCAGTTCGACCTGCTCGCGAAAAATTATCGACTCGTTCATCGTGTTCTTATTCAGGCCGATCTCGCCGACGCCGAGCACGGCAGGCAGATCGAGAAACTCGGGCAGAATTGAAATCACTTCGCGGCCGAGCGTGACATTTTCGGCCTCCTTCGCGTTGATGCACATCCACGCGTAGTGCTGGATGCCATAGTTTGCGGCACGTTTCGGCTCGAATCCGGTCAGGTGCCGGAAGTAATCGCGGAAACCTTCGGCCGATCCGCGGTCGAACCCAGCCCAGAACGCAGGCTCGCTCACGGCCACGCAGCCGCCTCGGGCCAGCCGCTCGTAGTCGTCCGTCACCCGTGAAATCATGTGCGTGTGCGGTTCGACGTAGTACATCACTCATCTCCAATCTCAAATCTCAGATTTGAAAACTTGGACTCATTGCGCCCAATTTGGGTCATACGCGCGCGAGAAAATCATCTGGACATTCTCGGCTCGTCCGGGTCCGTTTTCGAGCAACACGCGGATTGCCTGCTGAAGCCTTTCCAGTCGCGGGTCAGCGGCACCGTTGCTCGCCGGTTCGGCACGATCGACCCGGTCGAGCGACGCGGCGACCTCCAAGACCTTGCAACGCATCTCCAAAAAGTAGCGGTTGACGACCTGCTCGCGAGTCATGGGGATCGTCATGTCGGGTCCTCGTTCGGGTTAGTAACTGTTCGCACTCTAGTTTCATATCGTCCGCGTCAATGGTCAATCCCTGGGTGGGATGGCAATCTTGTTCGGAACAGAATAAACTCGGTCCGAGCGCCGCGGACAGGGATCTGATCCTCTTGAATCGGAGCGATTCTTCCATGCGTGGCGCAGTCGAAGCCGAAGGCAAGTCGAATGCCCAGCGAAGTCCGCTCGTCGCAAAGCTGAGCCACAATTCCACACGGTTTCGATTCGGTCGTCTGATTTGGTGGCATGACGAGACGGGTATCTCACTGTTGAGTTCGACCGCGTTGACTATGACGGCGGTTGCCCTCGTCGTGATCTTGACGCCGTATCGGCCGCACGTCGCCCAACAAGGCATTCCGGTGGTAGCGGTTCAACCCGTTTTGGCCGAACTTGGCATTTCGCCCTCCGAGGAGTCGGAATCACAAAACCCCGAATTCGCGCGGATGCAGCCGTCCGATCCGCAAGAGTCAGATGCCGAGACGGCGCCTCGAATGCCCGATGAACCGTTCGAGTCCGAGGGGCCAGCGATCCAAGACATTTCTGATCTGGCCGAGGTTGCGGCGCCGATTTTTCAAGAGATCACCGGGCTGCTTGAACAGGCTCAAAGCCAACTGGCCCTGAATAACGCGTCTCGTGCAAAGGCCTCTGCCGCCGGACGGAAGACATCCAAGGGCCGATCCGAATCGGCGCGGGCTTCGCGCGAAACTCCTCAGAACTTCAGTGCTTCCGCCAACGCCTTTTTCAAGGCGCTCACCGACGAGAATGGAGGCAAGCTGCTTCGCTGTCCCACGGCATCGGAACTACCAGCGACCATGCTGGACGCCGTCCGGTCGTCGTTCGCCGGCCTTCGGTCTGGCAACGCGCTCGATCTGGCCCTGGTCATTGACGCCACCGGAAGCATGAGCGACGACATCAAGGCAGTCCGAACGCACCTCGACAAGATCATCGATCAGTTGAAAAGTTATCAGGAGTCGCGCTGCGATCTGCGTGTGGCCTTGATCTTGTATCGCGATCGGACGCCGGATTCGAGTTTTGTCGTGAAGACTAACGGATTTAGCCGCGACCTGAACGAGCTGCGTAACCTGATCCAGAATTTTTCGGTCGGAGGCGGTGGCGACGAGCCGGAAGCGGTCTACGACGCGATTTACGCCGCCCTTCATGAACTCGACTGGCGCGGCGACCTGCGCACCGCACTGGTCATCGGCGACGCACCGCCACACGCACCCAGCGACGGACTCGGCCCTAAATCCCCCATCTGGCTTGGCCTGGCCGCCCGTTCGCGCGAGGTTCAGGTCAACCTCAAACCAATTCTGGTGGGAAAGTAGCCGGCAGTTTTCATGACTGCACGAACCGGCACCTTTTCATTGCTACCGATGGGATCGCAAATTCATCGAAGCTGAAATACTATTCGACCGCCGATTATCGTGCGAATCACTGGCTCGTCCGAATCGAGCAGGAGCTGAACAGGATCATTCGTCCCGGAATTTGGCAATCGAATAACGGCCAGGTCAGCGAACTTCCCAACCGTCAGGCTGCCGCAGTTATGTTCTCGCCGCAGTGCGCATGCGCCGGCCAGTGTGGCCATATGAAGAAGTTTGGCTCCAGGCAGTTGGAGTTCGCGTCGGTGCATGAACCGCATTTCGTCGAGGATGCTCAGGGTGGGAGTTGACGCCAAGCTATCGGTGCCCAGGCAAACGGTTATGCTGGCGGCGAGCATTTGAGGATATGGATGCCGGTTGTGGCCGAAGTAGTTGTGGGTGCGGGGGCAGAAGGCGACGGCACGGCGGGGGAGTGATAGGTGAGGAGACGAGAGTGAGGAGTGAGGAGTGGAAGCACCTGAGTGGACGGCATTTGCATAACGGGACAAAGTTGCGATTTCGTCGGGTGAAAAATAGTTTCCGTGGGCGATCAGCCAGTCGGCCTGAGATGCTTGGGGAGCTTCGAGGTACGCGATCGGCTCCGCACCGGCGGGATTCCAGTTGTTATCCCAGACTCCAATTGAAACCAAGAAGTCCCGCAGCGGGCCATCGCGCTGATTGAGAAGTCGGAGTTCTTCTTTGGTTTCAGCCAGGTGCGTGCAAATCGGGGCGCCGGTCGCCTTGCTCCAAGATGCGGCAAGTTCAAAAAGCTGTGGGTGCGTGCTGTATGGGGCATGAGGCGAAAGGCTGGGTTGAAGTCTCCGGTTCGGCAAATATCGAGCGCTCGCGCAGAGTGGATTGATGGTGGTGCCGTCGGGGAAAACTACGTTGGTTGCAAGTTCCGTCGCCGCATCCCTTGTTGCGTCGTCCGTCTCGTTGCTTGACTCGCTTGCCCATTCCAAAAACTGGCGAGCGGCCGCAACGGTTTCCTCGGCGCGAGATGATTTGAGACCGAGCAGTTCACAGAAGACCGTAGCACGCAACGGCGATCGGACCAATTCCTTCCAACTTCGGCCGCCGCTGCTGATGTCGGCCACCAGGGTAGTGCCGGCGGCGAGTGATGCGTCGATTCCCCGCTGGATGGCGTGGGATATTTGAGCCGCGTTCTGTCCACGGCGAGCCTCGATCACGCGCCGAAGCCAAGTTGCGAAATCGGGTGCGGCGACGTCTTTGGCACGCAGGCCGCTCAACTCCAGGTGCGTGTGGGCGTTTACAAAGCCGGGCACAATGGCCGCGTTTCCCAGCTCCACGTCGGGCGTCCGGTCGGCGGGGCCAACGTAGCTGATTCGATCGCCGAGGATTCGCACGCAGCCGGATTCGATCGGTGGGGCATCGACCGGGAAAACATAGCGGGCACGCAGCGTCAGCTCAGGGAGTGGCATCGCGCGTCTTGGGGGCAAGCGGACCGAGATCGGGAGTCGAAAAGCCGCCGAGTCCAAACGTGTTGGCACCGCCGGTTCGCGGCCGAAACGCTGAATCCGTTTCATTCATGTTTGACTCACTGCTGACCGCGGCCGGCGAACGTACCGGCTGCTTCAAGAGCCACATCAATACCGTCGTTGCCACGATGGCACAAATAGCCAACACGGAAACTCGATACGGCACGTGATACGAAAGGACCTCGGCGAACGGTTGCCGGTACAGCGTTTCAAACAACCGAACCAGCAGGCCACTGCTCTGACCTTGATGGGCGAGCACCTCCACCTTGTCTTGCAAATGCGACATCATCAGCGCCGATGCATTATTGGCGAAGTGGAACAGGATGCCGGGCAAGAGGCTGCCGGTTCGCGTGGCAATCAGTCCCAGGATCCAGCCGAGCACCGTGGCAGTCAAAAGCTGTTGGGGGTTCATGTGGAAGAACCCGAACAAAAAGCCGCTCACAATGATCGCGGTCGGCGCCGACATGCGGCGAAGCAGTCCACTCAGGATGAACCCGCGAAACGCCAACTCCTCGCACACCGCCGGCAGCAAGGCGACCAAAAAGAGCTGCCACCAGATCGGCTGGCCGCTGCCGAGCATCTCATTCAGCAGTTCATCCACACCCTTCGGCTGAGGCGGAGCACCCCGGTGAATGAGCTGATTTGCCTCGACTGAAATCGGGTGCAGGGCAAGGGCCAGCACCGGTGCAAGAAGGAATGACAGCCAGGTAGTGCCACGCAGCAACAGGGTCTTGCGCACGCTCGTCGTCAGCATGATGGCCATGATGATGGACGGGGCCGCCACGAACGCAATGTGCATGACGATGAGCGGCCGCTGCAACGCCGCTTGTCGCGTGGCCGGATTCTCCAGGCCGGCCGGTGTGAGGAATCCGCCCATCAAAACAAACCAGACCAGCATGAGCATGATCGCGTAACAGAACATCGACTCCACAGCGGACGGGAACGGCTCTTTGTCGCGGAGCAGGTGGCGGGCCCAGAGCCAGAGGTCCAGCCGCTCGGCTTCGCGGAACAAGACCTCTTCTCGATTGAACTGATCGATCGCCCAGCGCAGTGCCAGCACCGCGTACAGAATCGTCGGCAACAGTACCGGCAGCATGTATTCCAAAGCGACGCTGTACTGACCCTGGATCAGCGTGCGAAGCAACATGGCCGGACCGGTGACAGGCACGACGCTGTAAAAGGCGTTCAGTTCCACGCCCGGCGCGAGCGTGATCATCACGAGCGGCATAGTCACGAGAAAGAGCGGCGTGAGGTAGTACTGGCCCTCTTTCGTGCTGCGGGCAAATGCGGCCAGGGCGATTCCCAAGGCGCTGAAGAACGCCGACAGCGGCGGCAACAGCAGCAGAATCCAACAAGCGTCGGTCAAGCTCGGCGGACCCAGCATCGCCACCTGGGCGTGGCCGGGCAACGCGTCTTGCATGCGCCGCGCCACGACCCAGCCGGTTGCGGCCATCGACAGCAAATTCAAGATGGCGGTGCAGATCGAAAACAAAAACACGGTCAAGTACTTACCGATCACGATCTCTGCGCGGCCCGCGGGACTGATCAAAAGCGTCTCCATCGTGCCGCGTTCTTTCTCGCCGGCACACAGATCGACGGCCGGGTAAAACGCACCCGTTAGCGACATGACCACGAGCAGAAATGGGAACAACTTCGCCCAGATCAGGAAGCCCGAAACCTCGTGGGCCGTGGCGATGTCTTGGGTTTCCACGGCCGCCGGATTGGCCATTTCGGGATCGACCCCCTTTGCTTCGAGCCGCTGCCGAATCGTCACCCGCTTCCAGTTTTCCAGGGCTTCCTTCAATCGGAGGTACGCGATTCGCGATTTCTCGTCGGCCGACTTGTAACTCAGCTCGAAACGGAAGTCCTGTCCCGCTTCGATCAATTCGCGCAGGCGCGCCGGCACCGTCAAGACGACCTGGACCTCGCCGCCTTCGAGCATCTCTTGGGCCTGAGCGTCGTTCGATTCCTGGACAATTTCCAGTTGCGTCGCCTCTTCCTCCACCTCGAACAACTGCGGCACAAAATTCTTGCCCGCGATGAGCTGGGGCGTCGCCGGCAGATGCTCGGCCCCGCGCACCAGGACTTGCTGCGTTTGCTTGGTAAACTGCGTGGCGAATTGGATCAGGCCGATGCCGATGGTCGGATAGAGAAAGATCGGCAGCACGGTGATCATGAACAACGTGCGGCGATCGCGAAGCTGGTCACGCAGCTCGCGAAGGAAGATCAATCTTACATCGGACCAACGCATGGCGATTGCTAGTTCTGAATTTCAGGTTCCAGGCGGTTTCTCAAGATTTAGATCCTTCGGGGATTCATGGCCAACCGTTGCCGCAAATTCGGGCCGATTGTGTTGTTCACGTGGCCGTTACGGCCTCCATGCGTCCAGCCGCGGCGTCGTAGCTTTGGATCAAGCCAAAGAACAGTTCTTCGAGATCCGTCTCGTTATGCTGGGCGGTCAATTCGTGCAACGTGCCCCTCGCCAGGATTCGCCCTCGATAAATGATGGCAATCTGATCGCACAACCGCTCCGCCTCACGCATGATGTGCGTCGAAAACACAATGCACTTGCCCTGATCGCGTAGCGACTTGATCGTGTCCAGCACCGCTCTGGCGACTAATACGTCCAGGCCCGCCGTCGGTTCGTCGAAGATCAGGACGGGCGGATCGTGTACGATCGTTCGAGCGATCGAGACCTTCTGTTTCATGCCCGTGGACATCTTCGAGCCGAGCACGTCGCGAAAGGTGTTCATTTGCAGCGTTTCGAACAAGTGCTGCATGCGTTCGTGCAGCCGATCTTCGCCCACGCCGTAAAGCCTTCCGAAGTACTCGACCAGTTCCCAGGCCGTCATGCGATCGTAGATGCCGGTGGACGCGGACATGTAACCGATACGTTTGCGCACATCGGACGCCTCGCGCACCACGTCAAAACCGGCAATCGTGGCTCGCCCGGCGGTCGGTTTCAGGACGGTGCTCAGCATTCGTAGCGTCGTTGTTTTGCCGGCGCCGTTCGGGCCGAGCAAGCCATAGATCTCGCCGCAACGACAGGAAAAACTGATACCATCCACCGCCACAACTTCGCCACGGCGGAGGTCGGGAAAGGTCTTCGTCAGGCTTTCGACTTCAATCATCCGGCGGCAAGTCCTTACCAGGTCTTAAGGTCTAAGGCTAACGACCGATGCCCTGTCAGTAAGGATACAATGCGTTGCCGCGGAAGGTAGCCCGCTTCGCGATCAGTTTGGCCAGATTCTGTGGGCCAGTCGGTTTGATCAGCCGGCACAGGAAGAGAAACTCCACGTGAGTAAGTTTGTTACGACAGACGAATGGCGGGACAATCTATTTAACCGTTGCCATGATCTGGAACTTCCGCCGCACACAACCATTCGGTTCAGGCTGGTAAGTCCACTCTCCGTTGCACTACGGTACTGCAGTGGCCGATCGCGGCTTGGGCTGGGCCTGTTCCCACTGCTCGCGACTGACTTCCCGGCGGCGGTGGGTGAGGACGTGGGAGCCTTTCATGCCGCCGACCACGATGTCAGGTAGTTTGTCGCCGTTCACGTCGCCGACGATGAGCTGTCGGCCGATCCCCGATTCGCCGTCGGCGCGGAAGGGGAGCCAATCGACACCAGTCTTGGTGCGAACGAGTTTGAACCAGTAGACGACCGCGCCGGCGTCCCACATGGGAGCTTGTTTGTGATGGGAGTAATAGGTCTTGCCGGTGACGATGTCTTTCAGTCCGTCGCCGTCGATATCGGCAAGCGCGACCGAGTGGAGTTCGCTGAAGACTACGCCGTAACGGTTCTCCTCCGCTTTCGAGCCCATGATGAGATGCCGGCGAAACGTGATCTCGCCGCCTTCGCGGATTTGCTCAAACCACGCCAGGCCGAACTCGTGGGCCGCAAGACTGGTAATAATGTCCGAGTCGCCATCGCCATCGACGTCGTAGGCAAACATGTCGGCGCCGCCAGGCCGCGTGAACTCGAATTTGTGCAGAGACCATTTTGGATCACCGTCGCGCGAGGCCGGCTGCTCAAGCCAGCCGGATTGCATGAGCACGTCGATCCGACCGTCGCTGTTTACGTCACCGACGCCCAGCCCGTGACCGAATTTGGGCGTCGCGATCTTCTCGGATATCGCGTGGAACTGCCACGTGCCCAGCGGCTGTTTCCAGTCGACCTCGGCGTAGCCGAAATATCCGTCGCGCGTGCAGACCAGTTCGGGCCGCTCGTTGCCGACCAGATTCGTGAACTGGGGCGATTCGTTCGACACCCAGTCGAACACTTGATGTTTAGTCCACCGCTTGTCCGCGCCGTTGCGACCCGGATTCTCGTACACGTATGCAGGTGTGCCGGGGAATCCGACCACGAACACGTCGCTCCAGCCGTCGCCGTTGAAGTCGTAGACCCAGTGAAAGAAGTGATCGGCGTACCCCTCGCGATTTTGCGGCTTTGGCTCGTAGATTTCACGCCGCGTTTTGTAATCCGGCCCGGCGAACCAGTACGGCCCGTAGACAACGTCCATGACACCGTCGCGGTTCAGGTCACCAAAATTCGCACCCTCGGAGAAATACACGTCGCTCAGTTGCACGCGGTCAAAACTGTGAAGCACGTAATCTTCCGGGGCAGCCGATAAGCAAGTAATCAGTAACAGGGTTGCACAGACACTTGACAATCGAATCATTGCGCACCTCCACGTGTTTCGGCGGTCAGGCTATTTGCAACTCGTGACTGGAAGGTTCGGCGTCAACATATTCGTAAAACACATTTCGTTGCCGCGGAATGTAACCGGCCTCGCGGATGGCCGACCGGATTTCTTCCAGCGACAGATAGTAAACAGTTCCCGCCGAAGCGACCACGTTTTCCTCGATCATCAAACTGCCCATGTCGTTGGCGCCGAAGAACAGCGCGATCTGACCAATCTTCGGGCCCTGTGTGACCCAAGACGATTGGATATTCGCAAAATTGTCGAGATAGAGCCGAGCAATCGCCTGCATTTTGAGATACTCGAATCCACCCACGGTCGGCGTTTGGTACATCGTGAAATAGGGGCTGTGCGACTCATGCCGTTCGGGCTTCTGGAATGTCCAGCAAATGAAAGCCGTGAACCCGGCGGTCTCGTCTTGGAGTTGCCGCAACCGGTCGAAATGCTCGATCCGTTCCGCCAGCGATTCGACGTGACCAAACATCATAGTCGCCGACGACCGGCCGCCGATCGAATGCCAGACGCGCATGACTTCGAGCCACTCGTCGGTCATGCACTTGCCTCGCGTGATCTCCGTTCGTACCCGGTCCACGAGAATTTCGGCGCCACCACCGGGAATCGAACCAAGCCCCGCTTTCTTGAGCCGCCCGAGTAATTCATCGAGTGAGATTTTTGCGATCTTGTGAACGTGCCACAATTCCGGCGGACTAAAGGCGTGCAGATTGACGGTTGGAAAACGGCCCTTCAAGTCGCTCAGGAGTTCCTCGTACCACTCGATACCAAGCGCAGGGTGCAGCCCACCCTGCAGGAGAACCTGGTTACCCCCCAGTTCGATTGTCTCTTCGATCTTCTTGTAGATTTCTTCACGCGGGAGCAGGTACGCATCGGCGTCGCGCCGTTTGCGGAAGAACGCGCAGAAGTCGCATTCGGCCGCGCAGATATTCGTGTAGTTCACGTTGCGGTCGATGTTGTACGTGCGGTACGGTTCCGGGTGCAGCCGCCGTGCGACTGCGTCGGCCGCTCGCCCGATCGCGGTCAGGTCGCTCGACTGGGCGAGTGCCAGCCCCTCGTCCGGCGTAATCCGTTCGCCGTCAACGCACTTTTGCAAGATTTGGTTGATCGTAGAAGACAATCGGAACTCCCTCGGGTGCCAATCCCAGTTTCACTGCCGACTCGTAGAACAGTTTCAAGCCCTCGACCTCGCGCGGCCCGAAGTCGAAGCGGATGTACTCGGTGAGGTATCGGACAGTTTCCGTTACCGTCAGCCCCAGTGGTGGTCCGTTGCGCTCAGCGATCGTCTGAACATTGCGAGTGCCCTGTTGCTTGGCCTGCCGCAGCGCTCGGGAGACCTCGCTCAGGTCGGCGTCGCGTCGAGCAACCCACATCGCGAAAACAAACGGCAGGCCAGTCTCTTTGAGCCACGCTTCGCCTAAATCAATCGATTGCACTTGCCCCAGCTTGAGCGGCCGGATCGCACGATCGCCGATCACGAGCACGGCGTCGGCATCGCTCTCCTCGGCGGGTGTACCAAGCGGAAGTGGCCGATAACTGGGCCGCAGCCCAGCCCACCGATCGAGCAAGATCTTTGTCAGTGCGACGCTCGTTCGCGAACCTTCATCCAGTGCAAGCGTGCGAATTTCCGGCACCGGGACTCGGCAGTAAAGTTTCACGCTCAGCACCGGGCCGTACGCGGCGATTGCCATGCCGGGCACGATTGCGTACGGTCCATGACGGAAGTATTCAATTGACGGAATAAGCGCGACATCCAGATCGCCTGCCGACAACTGGTCGGCCAATCGGCTGGGCACATCCAGGCGTAGCTCGACCTGCGGCGCGTATTCCTCCAGTCGGTAGATTAACGGTTTCGAGTTGAGGTAACGAACGGCCCCGATTCGGACGGGTCTGGTCATCGGCAAGGTTCTCCCACGGGCCCTGCTGCCTAGGTTTTTGCAACGGTCGAATTATAGCCGACCAAATTGCACGTACAATGCGAAGGCCGCTGGTCAGATCAGACCATCGACCCAATCAGCAACGACAGCCTGCTAGAACGATCGCACGGAATCGCCGCCGGACTTTTCCGCCATCATCCTGGCAAGCCAACTCGACATGGGATCTTTATGGCACGCGGCAGACTGACATGCCAGAAGTCACAATGCAGGTGAGAATTGTTTAATTTCGAGTTGGAGAATTGAATGCAGACTTGCCGCCGGGATAGTTGAACTCAAATTGAACTTCAAACGGCTCCCACCATTCTCCAACCCCGGTGATCGGATCGCTGTGTCGGCCAAATCCCTTCTGTCCCGGGTTGCCTATTTTATAGGTCAAACGGTATTTGCCGGCGGCGGGCATCGAGATGGTGGCTCCATAGTGTGGGCCGTCCTTTGCAACCATCGGCAGGAATTCGCCGCGAAGCGTATCCTCGCCTGGGTCGGCTGGATCCAGTTCGTACTTGACCGGAAGATAAGGAATCCATGCCCCGGCACTGAACCCATTCGGATTGCCTGGTAGCGCCAGAATGTCGGCTTCGAGATGGATGATGTTTTCGTCTTCCGGAAGAAGTTTCCCTTCCATTTGAATCGGCGGCAACCACACGGCCGTAATTTGCATACCGTTTCGTTCCGTTCGGTCGATGAAATTCTCGAAGCCCGCCATGCTCGCCGCGCCGTCCTTGGAGGCCTGCGCGCCGTCGGGCGACACGCCGCTTGGAAACGAACTCGAAGGAGCCTGGGCTGGGTTGCGAAGGTTCATGTAGATAAAAATGCCGATGACGGCAAAAAAAGCAGCAGCGACAGCGAGCCCAATTCTGTGTTCCATCGAAGTCTCACTTATGCGACCGGTTCACTCACGGTCGATTGAATGTTGGATGATTTCGCTCCCAAACTTGACATGCGGCTCGCAAACCAAAAAACGGCAAACGAAGCTGCGGCACCCGACACGAGCATGCATTGAATTGCCACGGCTTGAAGGGTCGCGCCTAGCCCGAGCGTGTCGCGTAGCGCGATCGGTAATCCTGTGATGATCGATTCAACGGGCCTTGGTAGCGCAGTAATTGACAGGAAACCCGCCTCTTGCAGTTCACATATTCCTTTGCCCGCGAAGATCACCGAAAGAACGAACAACAAAAGACCTGTAACCCGGAAAAACGGTCGAATCGCCAGGCGAAAGCTCGCCAGTCGTAGTCCGCAAAAAATCCCAATGAGGGCCACGACCGCTGCTGCGATACCCAGAAAAACGCCAACCAATTCCCTCGGCGCCGGCCGAACCAACATCGGTTGAAACATCAGAATCGTCTCGGCTCCCTCGCGATAGACAGCGAGGAACGCAACTAACGCCAGCGCCCCCTTGCTGCCCGTCGATAGGCCACGGCCGATCTGGCGTGTCAGAAATTCTTGCCAGTGTCGCGCCTCGGATCGCGAGATCAGCCAGTAGCTGACGTAGAACAGTACCGCCGAAGCGAGCAACGCGACGATTCCTTCGATTAACTCCTGCGTCAATCCTGCTTGAGCAATTACCCATTGGAGTGCGGCCCAGGTTGCGACGGTGGCCACAACGGCCACGATCAACCCAATGTAAATGGATCGCTTACCCTCAGGCTGTCCGAGCCGGTTCAAATACATCAGCAGTGCGGTAACAACCAGCAGGGCTTCGACACCCTCACGGGTCAGAATGATGAACGCGTTGATGAAACTTTTCACCGCAGCGGTACCGTTGGAATCTTGATTCTGGTCCAACGAAGCCACGGCCAAGTCAATTTCTGCCCAAAGAGTGTCGAGATTCGCCCGAACCGATTCGCGGGTAGTTTCTCGGCTCAATTCGTTGCGAACTTGCATGAACCGCTCTTCAAGACGCCGCTTTTGAGAGAGGCTTTGTGCGGCAATTGCAGGTTCAACACGGTGGAAAATCTGAAAGTAAGAATCAATCAGCGAACTCGCAGCTTCTGGAGATTTTCCGGCTTCTGCAAGTGCGGCAACCACATCGAATGCCCTGCGTAGCTCTGCCATCACTTTTCGGGAATCAATGGCGACGGGAGATGCCCGAACGACGGATCGGCCTATTGTGCTAATCTTGGTTCGATCTGTAATTCCATGTCGATCCAGTTCCACGATGTCTTCGCGAATTGCGGCGAGCAGATTCTCCTTCGCTCTTCGTACAGTCTGTTCGTCAGTCCGGCCGGCGGCGAGATCGGCCATCATCGGTTTGCGAAGCCGATCGAACATCCGTTCCAATTCAAACACCCGCTCATCACCGCGATGTAACCGCACTGCCGTTTCGAGTTCACTGGCCTCAAAGTGCCGGTAATAGGCCTCCAGGACCAGTCGCTCTCCCTCATTGCCGCCTGCACGCTGGGCTGCACTCATGGCCGCGTCAAGCATTTGGGAAATCTGTCGCTGCACCTCGTTCCACGTTACTATCGAATTGACTGAATGTCCCGATGCGGACGACACGAATTCGGTCGCTGCCCCCAAATGAAACTCGACTTCCGTTTGCCCCGCTATCTCGATTTCCTGAACGAATCGCTTCGAATGTTCCTGCCAGACGATTATCTTCTGCGGGCCATCCGGCACATTCCTAATTAAGAAACTCCCATCCGCATCGGTCAGTGCAAATAGCGAACTAGGGCAGACCATGACGAACCCGCGCATCTGCTGATGAATATTGCAGAGCAGCTTGATCAGGCCAACTTGATCCGGTTGGATTGGTGTGTGTTCGCCGCCGGGTGATATCATCACGTTGAAGGCGCAGCACCCGCTCTGCGAGTTTACGTTGTGTGCCTCGCGATCGTTATTGCGGAAGATCACGGAATCACCTACTGCCATCCCCTGGACACGCGGTAGAAATTCGAGGCCGCGCTGGTCAACGACAACTGTCACCGGCGATCGCCTCGCTTCAGCAGTTTTGGAAGCAACATAGACAACTGCCGGGCTCGCTTGCCCATGAACTCCCGAGGGAAAATACAGCTTCCCGTGCAAGTCCCCGGCCCGGCACAGGACCGGAGAATGGATCATCAAAGCAGCCAGTATCGTGGTTTTGAAACTTCTTATCATTGAAAGAGTTACAACCTTCCGCCGGATGAATCCCGCTGCTCATGAGCAATAACAACAACTTTCTTGTTGAGATACATTCTCAACAGCTTTGTCTGATTATAAGGACCAAGAAGCTGGATTGCAAAATGGATTCTTTAACATAGAATGACGCCCGCGCCTGGGATCAAGGATGATCGGTTGCCGTCACGGAGGATCGGCCATGCAGGCGAAGTCTATCAACATGGCTCAAGCCCTGTTGGAGCGCGGTCGCGAATTGTGGGAGCAGGATCGGTACGAGGAGGCCTGTCGAGTCCTCACCCGTCTTCTGGGCCTTCGAGTTTTGAAACCGCAGATTGCCGAGCGAGCGCAGTTCTATCTCGGTGACATGCAAGTCGCACAGGGATTCTACTCGAAAGCGCGTCGCCACCTTTCGGCAGCGATCAGCACCGGAACGGCATCCGGCGAGGCACACTTCCTGATGGCATGTGCTCTTGAATGGGATGATGATTCCGATCTGGGTCATGCGTACCGGCACTATCGCCGGGCAGTGGAGTTGGAACCGGGGCAGCCACTTTATTCCAGCGCCTATGCACTGATGCGGATTCGCCGCAAGTCCAAGAGAACGAAATTTGATCGCGAGGCGCTGGCTCGTTTGCGCGACTCGTTCGCCGCCTGCCCTGACGATTCGGATATCGTGTACAACTACGCGTTCGGATTGATTGAAATGGCTCGATTCGGCGAGGCCGAGTTCGCCCTGAAACGTGCCCGAAAGCGATGGCCCGATCACCCGGCGTTTGAAGGACTCTGGCACGATTTTCTGATCCGGCGCGGACTCTTACCTGGGTCAAGACGTGCGCCGGCCGATACTCCAGCGCCTTGTGTCGTATCGGACGAAGAGCCGGTTATCATACCCTTTCCCACAAATTGCCCGCGGGTTGATCGGCCGGCAAGACTCAGCTCAGCGCCCAGTCTCAGGATGGTGTTGGCGACCTTGCCAAAGGTGGAACTCACGAAACTGCAACACACGCTCAAACTGGTACCGCGGTCTACTGCTCGTGAGAATCGTCGCGAAATCCGCCGAGCACTTTTGGACAGGCAGCGACTTCAGTCTCTCGTTATGGACCTTTCAGTCGGAAGTCGTCACGTCATCAAGATCCTAAGTGCGGAGGGTGGCCGGGCAGACGTCAAACGACTTCACATGCGCGTTGATGGTCCGGCGAAGCGTCGCGCCCATTTTTCCGGTTCGCGATCTAACAAGCCGCTTGACGAATTGCGCCAATCCGGTCTCGTCTACCTGGCCGGGCCAGACGGGGAAGCGACCAAGTCGGAAACTGCATTGATCCCAGCCGATCTCGGTAAAATGCTTGGCGAGGTCATGATCTCCACTCGCACGTGAAAACCAGCACGAAGATACTTCGCGAACATGCACGGGCCATTTGGCAAGCGGGTGTTGACGCAGTCTCACCAGCACGCCTGATTCGCGCCGAGTTACGCGTGCGCGGCTCAAGGCTCCACATTGGCCCAATCTGCCTTACACTCGATTCGATTGGTTCAATTGCCGTGGTCGGAGCCGGCAAAGCAGGCGCAGCGATGAGCCGGGCGGTTGAGGAATCGCTTGGTGCTCGATTGATGCATGAGAAGCACGTTCATGGCTGCGTCAACGTGCCTGATCGCACAGTGGAGCGGCTGCACTTCATTGAACTCCACGGATCTCGCTCCGCTCCCGACAACAAACCGACCGAAGCTGGGGTAGAAGGATCTCGTCGAATCCGGTCGATTGTCGAGTCGCTGGGTCGAAACGATTTAGCAATTTGCCTGATATCTGGAGGCGGCTCGGCACTCATGCCTGCGCCCGCGCCGGGCATCACCCTGGCTGACAAACAGGCTGTCACGGGAATGCTCCAGGATTCTGGCGCGACCATTGGCGAAATGAACGCGATACGAAAGCACCTCTCGGATCTCAAAGGCGGAGGTCTCGTTAGATGCTGTCGCAGCCGGTTTTTGGTCAGCTTGATCATCTCAGATGTCGTAGGTGACTCGCTTGATACAATCGCATCGGGCCCAACGGCCGCTGACCGGAGCACCTTTGCGGATGCCATTGCCGTGCTTCGCAAATATGACCTGTTAGAACGTGCTCCGAATGCTGTTCTCGAATACCTGGAGGCGGGCACTTCGGGCAACCGGCCCGAAACTTTGAAGAAGCTGCCTCGCCATGTGATCAATTCCATCATTGGCAACAACGGAACAGCGCTGTCGGCCGCAGAGACGACCGCTCGCAAGCTAGGCTACCGCGTAGTCAATCTCTCCTCATTTATTGAAGGAGAGACACAGCAAGCAGGAATCATGTTGGCGGGAATTGCACGCGGCGTGCGTGACAGTGAGAACCCGGTGGCCCCCCCCGCGTGCATCCTAAGTGGTGGGGAAACCACAGTTGCGCTTGGCAAAGAGCATGGCCTGGGCGGCCGAAATCAGGAACTCGTGCTAGCCGCCCTGCAACATCTCGGGCCAGACTCGCTCAAAAACCTTGTGGTGTTAAGTGGCGGAACAGATGGTGAAGACGGCCCGACAGACGCGGCGGGAGCAATTGGAGATGAGGCCTTGGCAAAATTTGCGATTCAGAGGGGAATGGATTCAGCCGCGTACCTGCGGAGGCACGACTCTTACCACTTCTTTGAACCGCTGGATGGACTGATCAAGTCCGGGCTTACCAATACAAACGTGACTGACTTGCGAGTGATTCTGGTTGGCTCGCCGGCCCAATGAACCGCGTGTCTGCTACTCTTCTGTGGCCTTCGTTTGCTGCACGTCCGAATCCGGCCTTCGGATCTTTGCACCACCCAGTTTTGCAATCGACTCGGCGGCAGCGAGAACCTGAGCACGGTCAAGGCTGACACCATCCACATACAAAACATCGCCGCCTTGCAGCGGGCTTTCCACGGACGAATCGGCCTCTTGCAAGCGAGCGACCTTGGTCGCGCGTCCCCACTGGTCGAAACGCACGACGCCGATCTCGCAGTCGCGAATGTTCGGCCAGTACACTCGAATCTGTTCGACAATCTGGTCGGCCGTTATCGGGTTGCCCGCTTTCGCGGGGAGCTGAAGTATGAAGTGTGGCATGATGGCAACGTAGATCGGGTTCTGGCCGAGGCCATCGACGATCACCACCTCTTGCCCATAGATCGGCGTGTCCAATTCCTTGCCGGTCGGATAGACGACTTCGAGCCGCTGGCAATAGAAGTCTTTTGCAGCCTCGGCCGAGTCCATATCGGATCCACGAACGTCCACGGTGCGAACGATTCGTGTTTGAGCCTCCGTGCCCAGAGCCTGCCCGCCGGTTCGCCGAAACAGTGCTGCCAGAGTCGTGGAACTGCCTTCAATGGCAAAGATGCCCGGACTGGAAATCTGCCCGGCCACACCCACCTGTCGCCGCTGCTTCTGAGTCGGCGCTTGAGATGGCAATTCAGATGGCGTGTTGTCAGGGGCTGACGATTCTGAAGCGGTTTGAGGATCTATCTCTGCCCCAAATCCCTCGCCCTTCGAACGGCTAGTCACTTCATTCACGAGAGGCTGTTGCGAGTCGGTTTGGTGCTCGGTCAGCGTCATTTCTTGAGTCGTATTGCCCTTTGCATTCGGCGCCTTCACGGGTTCGCGCAGCGTGTTTGCACTAGTCACTTCCGGCCGCCTGCTCGTTCGGGCAGTTGGGTTCTCCCAGATATCCTGCTCGACAACGAATTCATCGCCGGGCTTTGAGGCTGTTGTTTTTCGTTGCGAGGCGATAGCTGAATCCTGATTCGTCGATGCCAGTTCGGTCATCGGTTTGCCGCTTCCGGTCGTGATTCGAGACGCTGTGGGTCGAAACGGGTTTGGGATGTGATTCGCGGGCGGACGAACGGAATTGCTTGACGCGACACCGCCATTTGTTCCCGCGTGTGTGTGGCCGGCACACTCTGCACAATAAGTTGGTGAGACATCGGGTGACATGAGTGGCTGTTGCTGGATTGTGACGGGCTTTGAGGCAGGCTCAGACCCCGCCTTTCTCTTGTTTCGCCAACGCGACGGCACAAGCCGGCTCAACCGGGACTTGCCCGCCGACCGCCTTTCCGGTTGCTCCAAGCTCGGACTCGATTCGCGCACTTCCGGTGGGTATGTGGAAATATTTGGTTGCCGCGCTAACTCACGATGCACGTGGACGTGATTTGTTGGCTCGGGAGAATGACTCACTTCAGTCTCGACGGTGGCCGGAAGCACTTCTGTACGTTGCGAAGCCGTATTCGCGACTGCTTGCTGCTCGCCGCGAACTTGAGCAAGCAACTCTTCGGACTCGGCAAAGGACAGATCGATGAGGGGCACCGCGACGCCTTTGACTTGTGCCAATTGGGCTGTCGCCAACATTTGACGCTCGATAACTGCCGCCTGCGGGTCCTGATTGATTCGACTCAAGATGAAGGAAGTCTGAAGCACCCGGACAGCATGATCGTAAAAGCCGGACTCGGACATCATCTGAGCCACTTCGATATCGCGAGCGATGCGCATCGAATCGCCCTGTTCGTTGTCTGGCCACGCGGGGTCATCCACGCATAACATCGAGTGGAATTCGAGCAAGGCCCGCTGAACATTGCCCTCGCGAGCGTGTTGCCTGGCGAGAAAACCGGTGATCCTCATGCGCACCGAATATGGGGCCGCCGCTGCGCCACGACCGGACATGGGTGGCTGCACTTTGTGTACTTCGTGCAAACTGAGCCGTTGTGGTTTCGGGCTTTCCTCGGGACCGGCGAAAGCAGACGCGCCGAAAAGGGTCATGCACACAAAGGCGCTGCCCACTCGGCAGCAGCATGTCTCGAGTTTGCTAAAACGCATGGTCCCGCCTCCTCTTGTGTTCCTAGTGCCGGCGAATCCATCCAAAGACAATCTGCCCGGCCAGCCGCGCAAAATGCGCGCCGCAACGAAAACGCTGTCTGTAGCAGTGGTATCGGAAGTTCGGGGACGGCACTTCAAGATGAGCGGCGGAAAACTGTTACATTGCCCCGTTCGAGGTGAAACTGGGTAAAACGGGAATGATCAACAGCCAGTCAATGCTACTTTGGCGTGCCTCATGTTGTGTTGGGACAGTTAGGTTTGAACATAAACCGACTGTCGAAGTCGGTCAGCCGAACCATTACCGCCTGCTCAACCGGGCGGGTTTCAATGTCCAAGCTTGGCGCTTGGCCAGTTGCATCATCTCAGGAGCCCTGAAGTCTGGTGGAAAAATGACCCAGCCCCACAGCTTGGCATTGTCTTCACTCACAAATTTGGCTGAGTCCAACCGAGCGGGAGCAAAGGCAATTGAATCGGGCAGTGAATCGCCATTGGCAAGCGTCGCAGCCGCCGTGGCCAGGGATCGCAGGTAGCTTTCGGGGCTGATCGGCGTACTTCCCAACCAGACTGCGTTTGGAATTCGGCCGTGCCGGTTGACATAGCCGGCCACATCATTCACGGTTCGTTCAAACTGGCTTCGCGAAGTAGTTAGCTCGCCGTGCTCGGGCGGTGCCTGTGTCGGACCGAAGGGAGGCTCGCTAAGCTTGAGTTTCGATGCACTTTCGCCGCGAGTGCGAAGCAGGACGAACTGATTGAGCAGATCAAATATCTCACTCGGCGACAACGACATTCCACCCAACTCTTGATGGCCAATTTCGGCCTGAACACCTGCCGCAATCTTCTGCAACTCCGCTGTTGAAAACTCGTGTCCCTTGGCCTGATCTCCGTAAAGCTGCAGGGCTTCGCGGGCCGTGACGAATTGCACGTTGGGGTGCGATTTGATGAACCGAATGTAGTCCTCAAACGTCTCGTAAGCGACGCGGCTCTCCTCCGCCGACTTTTGCGGCGGGATTTTCCATTCCCCGCGCGGCGGATTCGCACCCTTGCTGAAATTCACGCCGTCCCAAAACTGCTTGTGTACGAACTCGCACGGATGATAGTAAATGCTCATTGGCCCACCGCCCTCTGAGAGCAATTCCCTATAGGCCTTTTCGAATCGTTTCTTGGCTTCTTCCAGGTCCTGGCTGCCACCGAGGTTCGTGCGAAGCGTCGCCTTCAGTGCATACAGGTTCAAAATGCCGCAGTACCAAAATGGGTCGCCGTCGAGCTTCACGTGCGAGCCGGCGTCGAGGTACACGGGCATGCCCCATTGCCGCATCGCCCCAAATTGCTGCGGACCCCATGAGCTGCCGGGTTGGCCGTAGCAACTGGGTTTCTGACCGGTGATTCGCTCAACGTCGAGCATCCCTTGCCGCTCGCGTCGATCGAACTCGGCCACGCCGTCGTCCCAGCCTTGCCGCGACATGAACAATGCCGGCGTCGGCTGCACGCTGTGGAAATCGCTGTGATATCCGATCTCATGCTTTTTCAAGGCCGCGATTACGTCCGTGCGCTTCCGTTTCTCCAACACTCTTGCCTTTTCTCCAACCAACTTGTGCGTGCAGCGGATGCCTTCGCGCGTGAGAAACTCGCTGATGCGCAGCGTCGCGTCGTCATCGGCCGGCAGCAGATAATCCTCTGTATCGAACCAGAGAATCACATACACACTCGATTTGCCCGACTTCCCCGGCTCATCACCCCAGACCGGGGCGATCGGTCGCAGCGCGAGGATCGAGATAACCAGCAGGAAGGAAACCGCGTGACTTCGCATCCGTCGGTTCATGGCTGTGGGACCTCATCAGGCTGGAGTATGGGACTTCATTCCTTCTTCGCCGCCGGCAGCTCCTTGACCATCACGTTCTTGATCCACACCTCGCTGCCCAGATTGTGCTGTTGAAACGCGAAATGGCCTTTCGTGAAGGTCGAGTTCGTGTCCACGAAATCCACCGTCGTCTTGCCGTTGACTTTGATCGTGATGTGGTTGCCGACGGCAGTCACTTCCTGGGTGAACCACGTGTCAGCTTCGACGAGCCGATCCTTCACGATGATTTTCGCGCGATCTTCGGCGGATAGCTTCGAGCTAAACGACGGATATAGGCTTCCGCTTCGGATCGAGTCGCCGTGCGTGCTGTTGATCTGTGCCTCATACCCTTTCGGAAAGCTGGGACCGAATGTGGTGCGAAAATACTGCCCGCTGTTTCCCTTGTCGCTGATCTTGATTTCCGCCTTGTACGCGAAGTTCTCGTAGTCGCCGCGTGGGCTGAAAATGTGGCTCACACCGCCCTCGCCGTGCAGCACGCCGTCCATGAAACTCCACTTGCCGTCGTTTTTTGGATCGCTTGTCTCCACGCGCTTCGCACTGGCTTCGTTCACGACCTTCCAATCGGCCTTGCCCGGCGAGACCTTCCAGTCCTTGAACGATTTTTCATCCAGCAGCTTCACCCAGTCGGCTTGGTCTTTATCTTCCGCCGTCGCTGTTGCGAGAATCCCGAACAAAATTTCAGTGGCCACTGTCGCCGTGCCAATGAGAATCAACCAATTCATGGGCTTCCTCCTTCATCAAAGGTGAGTTCACTTTTGGCCAAAACTACACGCACAGTCTGGCCTGATGGGGCTCAGAAGTAAATTTGAAACCCCTAAAAAATGGGGACTGGCTCCGAGTACTCGAGGTGCCTGTCCCCATTTTGTTAGACCAGAACTTGATTCGGTGGTATCGGTTCAATACTGCCCCAGCATTTCGCGGAGCTTTTCCTCCGGTGCCGGGGCGTAGGCGTGGGGTTCGAGCGTGTAGCTGGCACGACCCTGACTGAGGCTGCGAACGGCGGAGGCGTAGCCAAACATGCGTTCGAGCGGAACTCGAGCTTCGATCACGTGCAGTTTGCCGCGCAAGTGGGTACTGGCAATTTCGGCGCGGCGGGCATTTAAGTCACCGATCACGTCGCCGAAATACTCATCAGGGACGGTGACCTCAAGGCGCATGATCGGTTCCAGCAGGACCATGCCTGCGGCTTGTACTGCCTTTCGCACGGCGTCGGCGGCCGCGGCCCGAAACGCCGGCTCGTTTGAATCGGTTTCGTGGGTGACGCCGTCACGCAAAGTGATCTTCGCGTCGATCATCGGATAGCCGAGCGTGCCGCCGGAACGAGCCTCGTCGTGCAAGGCCGATTCGATTGCCGGCAGGAACTGCTGCGGAATGACACCCGGCTTGATCCGGCTCTCGATGGTGATCGCCTGCTCGCCTTTGAACGGTTCCACTTCGACCTCAACCTTGGCGAATAGGCCATGCCCGGCGGTTTGATGGATGCACTCGCCCCATTCGCGTGCGCGGCTCTTGATCGTCTCGCGATAACTCACGCGGGGCTTGCCGACCTTTGCCTTGAGGTTGAATTCGCCCAGCATGCGATTGCGTTTCACTTCCAGGTGAAGTTCGCCCATGCCGCTCACGATCGTTTGGCCAGTCTCTTCGTCGAATCGCCATTCAAAAGTCGGGTCTTCGCGAGCGAGAGTTTTGAGCACGTCCATCAGCTTATTCTTGTCGGCCGACGACGCCGGCTCGACCGACATGCTCACGACGGTCTCGGCGAATTCGATGCGTTCGAGCAGGATCGGGTTTCGCGTGTCGCAAATCGTGTCGCCGGTAACCGAGTCTTTCAGCCCTACAACGCCGACGATGTCGCCCGCCTCGGCGGCCTGTATTTTTTCGCGGTCGCCGGCACGAATGCGCCAGAGACGTTGAACGATCTCCTTCCCGTCGGTTCGCGGATTGTAATGGCGAGTGCCTTCCTCCAGCGTGCCGGAATAGACGCGGACAAAGGCCAGGTCACCGTGCTGATCGCTCTGAATTTTGAACACCAGTCCGCAAAACGGTTCCTTGGGGTCGGCTTTGCGTTTCTCGCGTTTGTCTTTTTTCTTCGGGTTCGTTCCCTCCACAGGCGGAATATCCAGCGGGCTGGGCAGGTAGTGGCCGACGCCGTCGAGCAGCGGTTGCACCCCGATTCGCTTGAACGCCGATCCGCAAAAGACCGGCGTGACGGAGTGCTTCAAGCAGCAGTCGCGCATCACCGCGCGGATCGACTCAACGGAAACTGCCCGGCCCTCCAGATACGCGGATGTAAGCCGATCCGATTCGTCAAACTGGGTGAGCAGATCGAAGAGTTGCTCCCGCCAACGGGCTACCTGGTCTCGCATTTCGTCCGGGATCGGCTGCTCCAGAAAGGTCGAACCGAGCGATTGTTCCTCGAAGTAGATTGCCTTCTGATCGATCAGGTCGATCACGCCTTTGAACGTGGCCCCGGCTCCAATCGGGATTTCCACCGCCACGGGCTTGGCCTCCAGCCGGTCGCGGATTTCATTTACCACCGCGGCGAAATCAGCCCCGACGCGATCCATCTTGTTGACAAACGCCAGCCGCGGCACGTGATATTTGTCTGCCTGCCGCCACACGGTCTCCGACTGGGCCTCAACCCCCTCGACGCCGCTGAAGACCACAATCCCGCCGTCCAGCACGCGCAAGCTCCGTTCCACTTCCGCCGTGAAATCAACGTGCCCCGGCGTGTCGATGACATTGATCCTGTATTCTTTCCACTGGCACGTCACAGCCGCCGAAACGATCGTGATGCCGCGCTCCTGCTCCTCCTTCAAGTAATCCGTCACGGTCGTGCCGTCATCGACATCACCCATCTTGTAGGTGGATTTCGCGTAAAACAAAACCCGCTCGGTAAGCGTAGTCTTACCCGCATCGATGTGAGCGATGATGCCGATATTTCGCAAGTGTGTCAGGTCGGTCTTTGGCATTTCGGTGGTGATGAGCAGCAGTTCAAAGTGAGCGAACTAATTTTTTCAAGACGATTGGCTGGATTATAGCGCCTTCAGGACAAACCTGACACGCCAGCTTCCGTTGACTTAGTGACCGAGATTTACGCGAGTGTCCTTGAGAGTGATCATCGCGGGCATGGCCCACCAGCCGGCCGTTGGTAGGGTTCACCTACACACTAAGATGCGGCGGTTCAGCCAGGAACTTGCCGAAGATCTTTTCGGCAATGTGAAGATCGCGGCGGCGTGGAATGAAGGCTCCGAGGATTCGACCTCGCAGGATGACGCCTTTCTCGATGTCGAGCCCGAACAACCCGAAACCCCACTCGATGGACTTTGGGCGTGGGCGAGCAACGATGCGAATGCAATCTTCGGGATGACTCATTTCGATGTAGGACCAGTTCTTGCCCGCCGGGCGATAGCAGACGATTGGTGAATGGAATGGCGGGGCCAAAACAGATTTTCCCGCAGGCGGGTGCCGGCGATCCAAGCTGAGTGCGGCACAGGTTTCGTCTCGGGGAACCACCAGCCAGTCGGCGGCCAGGGTTGAGGCTTCATGCACGTCCACCCAGCGACCGGCGTGCGCGGAAACTGAGACGAGACATTCGGAGCGATGAGATGACCTGCCGGTTTGCGGCACTTGGCTCCAGGTGGTCACTTCAAACTTCTCAAACTCATCGATGGTCGTGGCGAGAATCTGCATCTCGATCCGATGGCGGCGAGATGTGTCCCAATAGACCTGCACGCGGGCGGGGAATCGATCGTTGCGGTCCAATAGGATGTCGAGCAAGCCGGCTCGCAATCGATGATCGGGCGGTGAACCAGAAAATCGCATGTCAATTGGTGGTGCTCCTGCGAACTGGATTGTCCGCACGGCAAGCAGTGGTCCCGGCCACGAAAGGCGCTGCCCGTTCCAGTTCAGAGAGAGACCTCGCAGTCCCGGTGCGGTTCCGCGGAGCGGCAGTTTGGCGGCCAGCCCTGAGTGGTTTAGTCGGTAACTGCCGGCGGAGAGTTTCCAGGGTATGAACATGACGCCGATTCGAATGAAATCTCTGTTTTGCGTGGTTTTATGAACGGAGTGACGGTGTAGATCGTAGCGCGATCAGTTTATCATGGCGGCACGAGCTTACTGACACCGGCACACCTTTGCCAGGCAAGAAGCAGATGACGCAGGATCCCGCAGTTGAATTCGCCGGCGCAGCACCCGCAGGGGATCCACCTGGCTCGAAGCTCGCGAGTGAGCAGCGTTTCGCGTGGTGGAGGTCGGACCGGTTGTGGCTCTGGCTTGTTGCGATTGTGGTGGCGATTGTGCGGTGGTGGCCACTGGTGAAGGGGCATGGCCTGGTGGGGGGCGATCTCTACACGTACTACTTTCCGCTCAAGGCATGGTTTGCCGATCGGCTGCGGATGGGGGAATTGGCTCTCTGGAATCCGCTCATCGGCAATGGGATGCCGGCACTAAGCGAAAGCCAGACGGGAGTTTTCTATCCGTTCAACTTGGTGCTCTACCGTCTTCTGCCACTCGGTGCGGCGTACAATGCGAGCTTGATTGTTCACTATGTCTTGGCGTTCGGATTCACGGGAATGTATTTGCGGCGGCTCGGGCTGGGGTTGAGCGGGATGCTGCTCGGCTCGATGGTGTTCGTTTACGGCTGGTTTCCGCCGCGGGGTTGTTTGGAGTGGGCTGTGGTGACGGGCTGCTGGCTGCCGCTCGTCTTGTGGGGGGTCGAGAGTGACTTGGCCGAGCCGCGTGCCCGCTATAAGCTCGCGACAACTCTGGGGCTGGCCGTGCAGTTGTTGGCCGGACATTTCAATTTGGCGTTCATCACGTTGTTGGTTGTTTGTGCGTACGTGGCGCTGCGGGCTCGGAGCTTCAGTATTTCGCCGGTTCAATACTTTCGCCACGTTGCGACCACCGGCCTGTGCATCGTTTTGGCGATTGGTGTGGCCGCTCCTCAACTGCTGGCCTCCCTGGAGTTGAAGGATCGCAGCCAGCGACGCGAGTTTGGCACTCGCCAGCAGGAGCTGAATTACGGAAACATCCCGGCGTGGTACTTGCCTCAGGTGATCGTGCCCTGGATGTACTATCCGGATGTCGAAGCCGAGTATCTCAAGCGGTGGTTCGGCGAAGCCAACACGAACCAAGTGGAGGCACACCTGTATTTTGGATTGCTGCCGCTGCTCTTGGCCGCGGGCGGCGTTATGGCGAAGCTGTCGACGCGCCAGCGACCATCGATTCGAAATGGGAATTTGCTTTGGGTGTGGTTGTTCCTGGCGGCGTTCGGCTTGTTGATGGTCACCGGCTCGTGGACGAGCTTGCTCGGCGGGCTGCCCGGCTTTGGATATTTCACTGGCCCAGGACGATACGGCATCGTGACGCAATTGGCCGTTTCGATCTTTGCCGCGTTTGGGATACAGGGACTCGTGGATAGGCAGCATTACGTCGTGCTTCGCGGAATGCTAGCGAGTGGAGCATTGGTTTGCGTTTGGTTCGATTTGTACTGGGCGGGCGAGGCCGTGCAGTTCGCTCGTCCGGTACCGTCGCCGCCAATTGAGCAGCGTGGCCGCTCGCCCATCGCCGCGTTGCTCAAACCGACGGATCGTGTTTTGTCGAAGAACCAAAATTCGATCATACTCTGCGGCGCGGCGATGCTCCCGGTCTATTTGGGTATCGGCCCGGCGGAGTATTTTCAAGCTCCCACGAAGTTGCCGGACCAGTTTCGATGGGAAGCACCCTTGAGCCCGGAAGTTCTGAACTGGCTCAGGCGATCGGGTGTCACGCACGTGATCGCGCTGGAGGAGCATCCCGATTGGCCGGTTGAAATAGTGTGGCGCGGGTTTGATCCACTGTTGCACGGTCTGTTGGGTCGAAGTCCGTATGAACCGATTTGGCTGCTGCGCCTGCGAGATTCGTTGGGCCGAGCGTACTGGATTTCCGAAGAAAAAACCGACTTATCAGGGACCGCTGTGCCCATCAATCCTAAGGATATTACTGTGGCGGCCAATCGAGTCGAGGTTCGCGCGAACTTCCCGTCTGCCGCCCGGCTGATTCTGACCGACCTTGATTACCCCGGCTGGATCGCTGAAATCGATGGCAAGGCGACGGCGACTGAGCGTTGGGACTCGATGTATCGTAGCGTGCGAGTTGCAGCCGGAGAGCACGTGGTTGTTTGGAAGTTTCGGCCGCGCGGAGTTATCTGGGGAGGGATCGTGAGCGTAATTTGCGTAGTGGCCTGCTTCGCATGGTTTTGCTTGGCGCGGCGCAACTAAAAACCCCGCCGTCCGCACAAGGCGAAACGGCGGGGCCGGAACAGAGAAGAGGCCAACGCTAGCTTAGGCCACCCTCACTAAATGCCGGGGCTCCGGCGGTATGATCAGGTGCCTGGGACTGCCACTTCCGTAAAAAAGACAGCCATGATGATAACTATGCGACTTGGACTGTCAAGCGACCGGCCCAGAATTTTTGCGATCCTGAAGTTTGGTTTCGAGATCCGCTAGTCGTTTGAGTGCCTTGTCTCGTTGGCCTGGTTCAATTGAATAGAGTCGCGGGGTACTGAGTGTTTCGCCCTCGGCGAGCCGACACGATTTGTTCTTTGTGCAACTCAGTCGATAGAGCGATGCAAGATGCGATTCGCAGGCGAGGCTGTAGGTTTTTAGTTCTTCCAACGTGCCGTCGCTCCACGCCGCGGCGATTTTGTAGATCGCGCGATCCACGCAGCCCTCAGCCGTGCATCGGACGACGTATTGAATCGTGTTCATGAGCCAACTCGTTCGCGATTTTCAGCAGAGCGGGATTGCAGTTCATTCAGGCTCAGCAAAACCTGCTGATTGATACGGTTCCAGGTAGCGGCTAGAATCGGCCAGTACATCGAGAAGGAGACACTTTGAAGAATTCCGCGGGCGAAGGCAAGGTTTTTATTGTGGGCGTCGGCGACGACGGTCTTGCGGGACTGACGAACCCGGCTCGCCAGATTGTGCTCAGTGCGGACTTGATCTTCGGCTCGGAGCAAACGCTTTCGCGCGTGTCGGAGGTTGCGGCGGAGAAGGTGCAAGTCGGGACGGACTTGAGAGAGGTTGTTCGTCGAGTCGAAAATGAACGCACACAAAAGCAGATCGTCGTGCTGGCGACCGGAGATCCGTTGTTCTACGGCGTGGCGCGGTATCTGTGCGAGCGGGTGGGAAAAGATCATTTCGATGTGCTTCCCCATGTCAGCAGCATGCAGCTCGCCTTTGCGCGCGTGAAGGAGAGTTGGGAAGATGCGTACTTAACCAGTCTGGCGAATCGGAACATCGACGAAGTGGTCGATCGCGTTCGCACGGCCGATAAGGTTGGGATTTTCACGAGTGAGACTTGTTCGCCTGCGGACTTTGTGCAGGAACTTCTGCGCAACGAGATCGATTATTTTCGCGGATACGTTTGCGAAAACCTCGGCTCGCCCGACGAACGTGTCACGCAGGGGGACCTGCCGGACTTGGCCGAAATGACTTTTGCTCCGCTGAATGTGCTGATCCTCGTGCGCAAGCCGGATCGCCCCGATGTCGCGCGGACGGGTCAACGGCTGCAACTTTTTGGTAACCCAGACGATTCCTTCGATCAAAGTCGTCCGAAGAGCAATCTGATTACTCAGTCGGAGGTGCGGGCGATTGCTCTGGCCCAGTTGAACATTCGCGCGACGAGCATTGTCTGGGACATCGGAGCCGGGTCCGGTTCGGTGGCTATCGAGGCCGCTCAGCTTGCCACACAGGGGACCGTCTTTGCCGTGGAAAAGGACGCAACCGATTACCAGCTCATGCTCGCCAACGCCGATCGGTTCGGTGTGCGAAACCTGCGAGCGATTCACGGGCGGGCGCCCGAAGCGCTGGCCGATCTTCCCGCGCCCGACGCGATCTTTGTCGGTGCCATCAGTCGCGAGCTTGGACCGCTTTTGGACGTGGCCTATCAGCGATCGCAACGCGGGGGCCGGATTGTCGTGAGCGTAGCGACCTTGGACATTCTGCATCAGGTCTATTCAACCTTTCGCGGGCTGGAGGGCGAGCCCCAAGTTTGGATGGTTCAAGTTTCTCGCGGCACCCATCAACTCGGCAGCGTCCGCTTCGACGCATCGAATCCCACCTTCTTGCTGGCGATCACCAAGACCGTGAAGTAGTATCGGGAATAATATGAGTACAGGTGAACAACTCGACCTGATCGCCGTCGGTGCTCATCCGGACGATGTGGAGATTGCTTGCGGCGGCACGCTGGCGCGGCTCGCCAAACTTGGTTACCGGGTGGGAATCGTAGATCTGACCGACGGAGAACCGACGCCGCGCTCGCCGGGTCCGGATGTGCGGCTGGCCGAATCGCGCCGTGCAGCCAGCATCCTCGGTGTTCATGTCCGTGAAACGTTGCCGTTGCCCAATCGTCGTTTGTTCGACTGCTTCGAGGCGCGAGTGGCTTTAGCGAAAGTTTTCCGGCGATACCGGCCGCACGTCGTGCTCGGCCTCACCGGAAAAACCGTCATGGCTTCGCCGGATCACTACCAGGCGATGCTGATCACCGACGCGGCGGTTTTCTACTCGCGATTGACCAAATGGGACGAACATTTCGATTCTCTGCCAGCACACTCGGTTTCCAATCAGATATACTTCTCGCTCGCCATGAGGACCTTGGAACAACCAGAGATGACAGGCTGTTTTGTAGCCGATATCAGTGATACACTGGAACTGAAGTTGGCGGCGGTTCGGGCGTACCAGACCCAATTCCCGCCGGAGAAAGAGCAAGTGTTTCGCCTGATTGAGGGTGTGAATCGCCACTACGGGCTCATTGCCGGTTTCGAGGCGGGAGAACTTTTTTGGACCGGGCGTCCGATCGGAACCAGTGATCTGATGAGGATTGCCAGCCCGGCCCACGTTCGATAATTGTAAAACCATGCACGAGTTCAATCTCAAAGCTGGATGCCATTCCGTCGTTGGAAATTTCCGCGAAAATAACGAGGATCGAGTGGCATGCGATCCCGAATTCGCCCTGTTCATTGTGGCCGACGGCATGGGAGGTCAACTGGCGGGCGAGCAGGCAAGCCAGATGGCGGTCGATGTCATCCCACAACAGATGAAGGCGAGGTTTGCGGCGAATCCAAATGGCGAAAAGGTGATTAGCGAAATTATTCGGCTATCGGTTCTGGAGGCGAACCAGCAGATTCTCGATCTCGCCGCGCATCGCAGCGAATTTCAAAGCATGGGAACCACGATGGTGCTGGCGCTGGTGCGTGGCAAGAAAGTGTATGTCGCGGGAATCGGTGACAGCCGCGCCTACCACCTACGCGGCAAACGCATCGATCAGCGAACCGTTGACCACTCGCTCGCTCAGGCCCTAGTCGAGGCGGGCACGATCACGCAAAAGGACGCCAAGGACCATCGATTCCGAAATATTCTCTGGAAGTACCTCGGCTCCAAGGAAGTCGGTATCGGCCCCGACGTTTCGGTCATCGACGCGTCTGCGGGCGACCGATTCTTCCTCGCCAGCGACGGCCTGACCGGCGTAGTCACAGAAACTGACATTCACCAGATAGTCTCTAGCGAACCTGATCCCCAGAAGGCTGCCGAAACGCTGGTCGAAAAGGCTCTGCAAAACGAGTCACGCGACAATGTGAGCTGCATCACGATCTATTTAGACTGAAGTTGACGGCTCCGTCCGGCCGGATGAATCACCTCTTCAACTCCCGCCCGTTTCGTCCTTCATGAATTCAACATGAATTGCCCGCGTGAGCCAATTTTGATCCAGGTTCGAATGGCATTAAGACAAGCCACAAGTTGGCGCTCGCGTTGGGCTTAGGAGCTATTGCGCAACGCGGGGCCTCCTGTCAGATTGTTGGTGGTTTTACAACTCACCGACAGGAGGCCACGGATGGTCAC
>Ga0247727_10002789_pt1 | contig 39455 bp, 29 predicted proteins | sample WisWelCaveWW1625_FD_202498 | JGI IMG/M metagenome (GOLD analysis project Ga0247727, IMG submission 202498) | Biofilm microbial communities from Wishing Well Cave, Virginia, United States - WW16-25 | ecosystem: Environmental > Aquatic > Deep subsurface > Groundwater > Cave microbial mat | place... | reverse complement strand
CTGCGCGGCTTGCGCGGCGATACCATTCGCCGCGGCGCGCAACAGCGGCGAATCAGCAACATCCGCGAGCGTCGTCGTCGCGCCGATGGCAACCGCGCCGGATTGGTCGCGGATATACGACAAGCCGAGCGCGCTCAGATCAACTGCCGCGCGCGCGGCTTTATTCTTTTCGGCAATTAACTGCGTGCCGCCGGCGAGTGCAACGGTATCGGGCTGGCGCAAAAGTTCGAGCGCGTCGTGAATCGTTTTCGGTTTGTGAATCTCTTTCAAGTTAAACATTGACAGTCCGAGATGGCAGATGACAGACAACAGATTACAGACCAACCCTCTGTTGTCTGATGTCTGTTTTCTATTTCTGCGCAAACGTATCCACCATCAATTTCACATCGTCGCCCAGCGGATACAGAATCGGGCAGGTGCATCCGTTGCGTTTGTACTCTTCCACTTTTTTATTCACTTGGTCTGGCGTGCCGCTCGCGGTGATGCGTTCGATCAAATCATCCGGCACGAATTGCATCGCCGCGTGAATTTGTTCTTTCGTCGCGGGCCATCCCAGAATGCTCCGAATCTTTTTCACGGTTTCTTCCGGCGTGCCGCTCGCTTTAGCGATGTGCGGCTGTTGCGCGAGATATTGCGTGATCAATTCTTTCGCGGCTTGAATCGCGCGATGGTGATCGCGATCCACCGAGCAAACGATGAGTTGCGGGCGGTCAACGTCGTCCAATGTGCGCCCGGCTTTTTTCGCGCCGGCTTCCAGATGCTTCATCGCTTCGACGTTATATTCCGGCGGCACGCAGTAATTCAGCACGACGCCGTCCGCGATTTCGCCGGCAAGTTCCATCATCGCGTCGCCGGTCGCGCCGATATACATCGGCACGTTGCGCGGCTCGCGGCGTCCATGCACCACATCCAGCTCGATCCCTTCGACGTGATGAAATTCGCCGTGAAAGGTAACGCGCTCCATTCGCAACAGCCGCCGCATCACGTCAATCGTTTCGCGCATCGCGAGCAACGGCTTGCGCCGCGTGATGCCGACATTTTTCGCGAGCGGATCCCACCACGCGCCGAGTCCGCAGATCACGCGGTTCGGCGCGAGATCGTCGAGCGTGAGGAACGTCGCGGCGAGCAAGCCGATGTTGCGCGTCCAGTTATTGATGACGCCACTGCCGACTTTTAATTTATTTGTGACTGCCGCGAATGCCGCCATCGGCACAATCGCATCGCGCACGAGCCGCGATTCGGCTTGCCACACGGCTTCAAATCCGCGCGACTCGGCGTATTGCGCGTATTGCATTCCTTCGCGAATTTCGTGTTTGTCCTGCAGGTAGAGTGCGACGCGTGCCATGGCGAACTCCTGTCAGAAAACAGATGACAGACAACAGATTACAGACTGAATATTTTTCTGTGTTCTGTCGTCCGTTGTCTTATAGATAAATTTTTCAAGCATCCTGAGAAAACAATCCGATACACTACCAATTGTTTTCACGGCGATCATACCATTGCCAGCGTACGGAGACAATTGAACGGACGATTTAATCAGGGCTTTGCAAACTCAGCGCATATACCGACCTAACCCCCCAACCCTCTTCCCTAAAGGGAAAGGGGGCGCAAAGTTCCCCTCTCCTTTAGGAGAGGGGGCAGGGGAGAGGTCGGTCAAGCAACTCTGCACAAGCCGTGACGATTTAACCCTCCGCTCTCGTCACCGGAAAACGCTCACTTCCCTCCCACTATTTCCTCAATCTCCGCCAGCGTTTCCTGCGCTTCTTTCAATTTCTCTGGTGAACGCAGGCGCGTGAAAATCTCGACGGCGCGGCGGGACATGGATAAGGCTTCTTCAAGATTTTTGTTTTGTTTGAGCAGGGCTTGGGCGAGGTGGTGACAATCGCTGGCAATCAACTCCTGCCGCCCGACTTTTTCTGCCAGCGCGAGGGCTTCGCGGGCGAGGGCCTCGGCTTCTACCCACTGCTCGCGGTCGAGGGCGAGTTCCGCCAGGTTGCCTGTGTAGGTGGCAATGCCTTCATCATCTTTGATTATCTTCGCAATACGCAGGGCTTCGCGGTAGTCGCGTTCAGCGGCAGGGTAGTCTTTGTTTTTCTGTTCTGCGCCTGCAAGGGAGTTCAGCACAGTGGAGACTTCGACGCTTTCGGGGGAGATGGAGCGGAACATTTCCACGGCTTCGCGGTAGGCGGTGATGGCGGCGGGATAGTCTTTGTTCATTTTGTGACCGAGTCCACGCAGTTGGACGGCAATCGCTTTATTGGATGTTACGCTATCATCCCAGTGTTCGGAGGCGCGGGCAGCGCACGCCAGCACTTCGGCAGGTTGGTTATGGAGGTGGTAAACAAATCCTGCGCGATATGCTTGCCAGCCGGCGTTCTCTTTGTTATCGGCGGCGATGGCGCGCGCTTCGGCTTGCTCGTGGAGCCAAAGCCATTCATCCCATCTTCCAGTGAAATTGAGAAATTGAACAAGTTGGTCGCAAATCGTTTGTAGGCGGTCATTGTCGCCTGTCAGCAGGCGCGGCAGGGCGGCGGAGATGAAGTCCCATTCGGCTTCCAGCATGGGGAATTTTTCGTAGTCTTTGCTTTGTCCGCCGTATTGCATGGCGAGGGCATAAGCGCGGTTGGTGAGGGCGTCGCCTGTCTGGGTCACGGCTTCGGGGCGGCGCGTGCGGATGAATTTCGCTGTCAGCGGCGGTAAAAAGTAGGTTTGGGCGGGCAGGTCAGAGGTCAGGATGGAGCGGTCGGTCAGGTCTTCCAGGGCGGTCTCGGCGGCACGTGCGGGCAGGGCGGTCATGTCCGCGATCCACTTGAGTTTGGCGGGCAGGCTGAAATATGTCAGCGCAGCGAGGACTTTCGTCTCGTCGGCGGTGAAGGTCTCCAGCAGATCGCCGAAGATGTATTCGAGCGGGTCGTTGCCTTTGGGCGCTTTGTCAATGAAGGCGCAGGCATCGGCGATGGTGCGGCACTGCGAGCCATCGCGCCCCAATTGCCCCGCGATCCAGCGGATGAAAAGCGGGTTGCCCTGCGTGATCTCGTACAGGTCTTCGCGCTCTTTTTGGGTGGCGCGGGCGAGGCGCGGATACTTGGCGGCGAGTTCGGCGATGAGTTGCAGGGCTTCGTCGCGGGCGAGGCGGTCGAGGCGCACGATGCGCGCGTCCACGTCGGTGCGGCGGCGGGAGGTGACGATGGCTTTGTTCCCTTCGGGCAGGCGCGAGAGGAATTGGAACAAGCGCGTACGCTCATCTTCGGGCAGGGTTTCCAAATTGTCGAAGATGATCAGCGCCTTTTTGCCCGCCAGCGCGAGGCGCAGTTCGTTGGGACGCTCATCGGGCGCGAGTTTTTCGAGACCGTCTGCGCCCAGTTCCTTGCCCAGTTCGTCCAGCATGGCGAGGTAGGTCGGGCGGGTGAAGTCGGTCAGTTTTGCTTCGCCTTCGGCGGTCAGTTCGCGCACTTTGGCGGTGATGAAGATTTTGCGCTCGAAGCCTTCGGCTTTGTGAGCGGCATGAATTGCAAGCGCAGATTTTCCAATGCCACCTGGTCCATCTATTAATGCGCCCCAGGTGCGCGATTCGGGAGCAATTGCATCAGCAATAATTTTCGATTCTTTTTCACGCCCAAAAAAGTATTCTTGTTTTGGGAGAGTGGAACCCGTGGGTTTGGGAGGAGAATAAGGACTTGGCGAAAGTGTTTCACTTCTGGCAATGTGGCTTTTTACAGCCGAAACGATTTTGTAGGCTAAATCGGTTTTGTCTGTAAAATAATCTGGTGTAAGGCGATCGACGATCTTTTTTTTGAAAGCGCCGAGTCTCTTGATTTGCTCGGCATCTTTGTCAACCATTTTAGGCGACCACGAAAAGTCTTCGTTCACAAAAAAGGCAAATATCTCTTTTCCTTTTGCGACCGCGTGATCAAACTCTTGTTCAGTCACAGAAATCTTGACGCTTCCAATCAGAGAGCCGTAACGGTGGGCATAAATTCCCACAAACAGTTTGCAGCCGTCAACCTCTTTGAGACTTGCTACTGTGGGGTCTTCTGTTCGGGCGTTGAATGTTTCCATGCCGATGACATGATGCCCAAGTCGCGATAACGCTTCTGCGGCTTCTTTGCGATGTTCGATCAAGTCAAGGTAGGTGGAACTGAGAAAGACTTTCATAAGTTGATTATTTTTGATCGTATCCGGTCGTTGTGTTCGCCCTCGTCCAGCATCTCACGCGCTTGCTTTTCATTCCCTCAAGCAGTTATTCGCGGCGCATCAAGGATATATTTTCTCCAGCATCCTCGGAAACGCGATCGTCTCGCGCACGTGATCGAGTTTGCAAATCCACGCGACCGTGCGCTCGACGCCCAAGCCAAAGCCGCAATGCGGCACCGTGCCGTACTTGCGCAGATCGAGATACCATTCGTACGCCGCGCGCGGCAATTTGTGCTTTTCGATCTGGCTCAGCAAATAATTTACGTCGGCGGAACGCTGACCGCCGCCGATGATTTCGCCGTACCCTTCCGCCGCGAGCAAATCCGCGCTCAAGCAGACCTTTGGATTCGTCGCGTCGCGTTCCATGTAGAACGCTTTCATATCGGTCGGATAATGATGCACGAACACCGGCTTGTCGAACGATTCGCTGATCACCGTTTCGTGCGGCGCGCCGAAATCGTCGCCCCATTGAAAATCCGCAAAACCTTTTTGCTTGAGCAAATCCACCGCGTCGCTGTACGAAATGCGCGGGAACGGCGGCTGGATGTTTGCAAGCTTCGTCACATCGCGTTCCAGCGTTTTCATTTCGGCGGCACGATCTTGCAATACGCTCTGCACGATATACGTTACAAACTCTTCCGCGACGTTCAAATAATCGTCGAGCGTGCCGTACGCCCATTCCGGTTCGACCATCCAAAATTCCGTGAGATGCCGCCGCGTTTTCGATTTCTCGGCGCGGAACGTCGGACCAAAACAATAAACTTTGCCGAGCGCCATTGCGTTCGCTTCGTTATAGAGTTGCCCGCTCTGCGTCAGATACGCCGGCTCGCCAAAATATGCTGTTTCGAATAGCGTAGACGTTCCCTCGACGGCGGCGGGCGTGAGGATCGGCGTGTCCACAAGCGTATAGCCGTTGTTGTCGAGCCAATCGCGAATCGCTTTGACGATGCGCGCGCGCACGCGCAGAATCGCGTGTTGGCGCGGCGAGCGCAGCCACAAATGCCGATGCTCCATCAAAAATTCAATGCCGTGCTCTTTGGGCGAGATCGGATAATTTTCCGCGACTTGGAGAATCTCGATGCTTTTGACCGCGAGCTCAAACCCGCCCGGCGCGCGCGCGTCCGCGCGCGGAACGCCGGTGACGATCACCGACGACTCTTGCAATAATTTTTTCGCGGCGTCAAAAGTTTCCGGCGTCACGTCTTTTTCAAACACGACGCCTTGAATAAAGCCGGTGCCGTCGCGCAGACGCAAGAATTGCAAACGCCCTTTGTCGGTGCGGTCGGCGACCCAGCCCTTGAGCGTGATTTCGGCGCCGACGTGTTTGGAAATGTTATGGATGAAAACGTGATCTGGCATAAGACCTCATTGTTGATTTTAGATTCAGGGTGGTTGATTGTTGAAATGTTGCTGGCAGGATCGCGCCAATGCCTCGCTCTCACGCGCGCGCGAGAAAAATTGCGTCCTTGGGCGCGAGCGTGAGCGGAGTGTCCACGCGCGCACCGTTGTTCGTCGCGAGGTCTTGCTTCAAAGTGGCTTGAATGCGCCGCCACGCTTTATTCGGAAAGAGCGCGCGCAGATCGAACGTGAACGGACGCGTGGACGGATTCGCCAACACCAAGCCGTTCTCGAATTCGCGATACATTGCATCCTGAAACGCGAATACGCCGATGCCGCTGATCCAAATCGGCGCGTTGCCCTCGGTCAAGAATGTCAGTTCCGACGCTTGCCAATCGCTTGCATAGTGGCGATACGTAAACGCTTTTTGATTCACCCACGCGTTCGGTAATTCGTTCGGGCGCGGGCTTGCGCCAAACTGAATCAGCCGCGCGATTTCGGGCGCGTAACCCGGCAACGGGTCCGCGCGCAGCGTGAAAGTGAACAGCAGGTCAGGCGCGCTAGTTGGCATGCCGACGAGCCGAAAGCGCGCATCGCCCGGATTCTTTGCCGCGATTTTGATCGCGCTGCCATCGCGCGTAAATTCAATCCCGTCGCCTTGCAAACGCGTCAGCACATCCACACCATCGAGCAAATTTTTTTCACGCTCTGCCAGATGCACCGCCGCGCCGAGCGGCTTGCCGAGCCACCCTAATTTTTTCTCCGTCCCCATCCACAACTCATCCCAGATTGCGAACAATTCGCCGGATTCATTCGGCGGCGTGATGATGTAGGTAATCGCCGAATCCGCGAACAGCGCGCCGGCAAAGACGAGGCGATGGATGCCCCACGGGTATTTGGTCGCGTCGGGTTCTGAGACGTTCACGCCGCCGCCGGGCAAGTGAAACTTGTGTATGATGTACGAATATCCCGGTGCGCGCGAATTCGCGACCCAGAACGCTTGCCGATTTAATCCACCCGACCAATCGCGCACTTGATAATCGTTGAGTGAGGGCCAGCCCTCGGATTCAATACCGTTCAGAATGCCGAACGCGCGCACGTTAAAAGATGCCCAGCCATCCGACATCACGAATTGCTTGGGGCTCATCCGCTCGCGCAGGCTGCGGCAAAATTCGACGACGCCATTGCTATAGGTGTTGACGCCGCCAAAGATCGCGTCGTCGGCTTTGCCGTCTGCGTCCGCATCCGGCGCGCGTTGCCCCGCGCGTTGGCGCCCCGACAAAGAGTGGATGCTGTGATCCAAGACATCAAACTGGATCCCGTCGAAGGCAGCGAGTTCGCCGGTGGGCGCAAATTTTTGCGCGAGGTCGTCCACAAAAATATCGGTGCAGGATTTTCCATTCGCATCGCGCGGGCAGGTTGCCGTAAAATTGTAATACCAGATCAAGTTCCACCGCGCGTCCCAGGGTCCTTGGGTGACGTGCGCGGCGGCATACGCGCGGTCCGCGGCAAAGGCGCGCGGCGAGGTGCCATACGCGCCGCGCTTGACCCGAATCGTGTTTGCTTGCGTGTTCACCGACACGAGTTGCACCTGCTCGCTAACGAGCCAGTTCGGCTTGCCGTTCGCGTCGAGTTCGCACAAGCCGATGTCTTCGTTCGAGATGTTGAAAAATCCGATATTGATTCGGAATAAACTCGCGTCGCTCACGCGGATCTCAGTTTCGCCGGGTTCTGCGGGGACATTCCCCGTAATTTTCGCGCCATTGAAATAGAGCCAATGTCCCGCGAAAAATTTGCTGGCATCAAAGCGTGGATCGCGCGCGCTCCCATTGAAATGCAGAATGACTTGTTGCTCGGGATGTTGTTTTTTAAAACGGGTAAAAAATTCGAGTCGGCGACCCGTGGGTCCCGTTGCCGCAAATTCTTCGTCGTAAACTTTGCCTTCGATGCCCATCAAGCGGCTGAACGTGCGATCCCAGTCCTCATAACTAATCCGCGAATTATTCGCCCAAGTTTCCGCCGCCCGAAAATAAAACGCGCGCGGATGATTTTCGCCGAGGACGCGCAGGGTGATTGGGGTCGGGGAAGGCGCCGCGGTTGGAACCGCCGTCGGCGCGAGTGTTAGCGGAACCGGACTGAGACTGGGCAGGATGGTTGGGACGAGTGTGGGCGTTGTTTGCGGTTGGCACGCGGACAGAAACGCTACGCCCGTCAGCGCGGCGCTCAGTCGTAAGAACTCTCGACGGGTCAATGATAGATGAGCCGTCTCAAAAAAAACGGACGGGGCTCTTTGTTCAACCCTCAACACACTTGCGCCGGCGTGCGGTGCGAGTGTGCCGACGGTCGGGAAGCCGTCGCTTTTATTTTCGGGATGACCTGTACTCATATTGCCTCCGGCGTGTTCGCCAATGCTTGAAAAATGTAGAGCCAAGGTCTCCATTTCAAAATTCAGATTTCAGATTCTGCGGAGCAATTCTTTTATTCGTTTTGCCGGTTGCTTGACCCGCATTTCTAACTCCAACATTATTTGTTTGATCCATTGCTGTCGCCACGCGGCGAAAAATACGCGGCGGTCCGACTTGAGCGCGGCGAGATCGCGCGCCGGCAATGCGCGCGCGCGATACAGTTCGCGCACGTACAAGCCGGCGACCCGTTCGATCACAGGTTGCGCGCGCGGCATCACGCGCGCAAGCGCGCGCGCATTTTCGTACGGCGTCGCGGCGGCATTCGGCGGCACGCCGAGCCAGCGCGCGCGCGCGAGCATTTCTTCGTACGCCTGCGCCGCGCGCGAGAGGCGCGCAAAGCGTTCGCGCGTCCGCCATTGCCGCGCGCCGAAAACGCCGACGCCGGCAATGCCCACAATTCCCGTGAGCCAAGTGAACAGCGTGCCGGGATCATTCAAAAAGGGAAACGTGAACGCGGGCGCGGCGCGTTGTGAATCAAATTCATCTTCGGGGAGTTCAGAGTCGCGGAGGCTACCGCGCGCGCGACTGCCTTCCGAAAATTCCGCGTCCGCATTCGCGCCGACATCGTTCGAGCGCGGACGATCAATGCTGGGTTGGCTCGCCGTCGGCTCGAATTCGATCCAGCCATAGCCGGGAAAATATAATTCCGTCCACGCGTGCGCGTTCGATTCGAGCACGCGATAGACGCCGTTTTGATAATCGCCGCGCGCGAAACCGGACGCGACGCGCGCCGGAATGCTGATCGCGCGCGCGAGCACTGCCATCGCGGAGGCGTAATAATTGCAATAACCCTCCGGTCGGTCAAAGAGCATATAGTCCACCGCATCGCGTCCTGCCGGCGGCGCGGCGACGCTCTCATTGTATTTCACTTTCTCGCGCAAATAACTTTCAATCGCGACGGCTTGATCATACGGGGTTGGATATTTCTGTGCGAACGTGCGCGCCAAATCGCGCACGCGTTGGGGCAAGCCGTCCGGCAATTGCAGATAGGTTTGCGCGAGCGCGTCCGGATATTTGCGCGACGCGGCGCGCAACGCGTCTTCATTGGCGATGCTGATCGCCGAGATGACGGTGTATTTATCGCCTTCGCGCAGGGTCCGCCGGTTACGGATGAAGGCAAGATCCGCCGCCGCCGCCGGCGGAATCATTTTGATTTCTACCGGCAAATCAATTTTGAGCGGTTGCGCGGCGGCGTACACGAGATTTTGCTCGGGCAAGAATATCGAAATGGTTTGCGTGATCTCTCGGCGCAGAGAATCGTACACGGCGAGCGGACGCGCGTCGTTCGCGTTGAGGTTGATCGCTTCCGTGCGCGAGGTGATCCAGCCCGCGCCGTTATAATGATCGTACACCGCGCCGCGCCAATAGCGTCCGCCGTCCGTGCGAATGTCCATCACCGGTTTTTGCGTCAAGCGGATGGGACCTCCCATCAACAACGACGCGCCGGTAAATGTTGTCGGTTGCGGGCGACCGACGGCGCGCAAACCAAACAAGCCGCGCCAGTTTTCTTCAAAATCCTGCCACGCCGTTTGCCACGGATCGAGAAGCGAAACCCACGCGGGTCCGGGCGGGCGCGGCGGCAACATCCACGCGAGCAAAAGCAATAAGACGGCGAAGGTCGCGCCGGAAATAAAAAAATCAAAGCCGATATCGGCGGCATACCCTACGGCGTGTTTCCGCCAGCGGCTTTCGAGCGCGCTCAAATGCACGCGCACGAGGAGCAGGAGCATGCTCAACAGAAAGAGCAATAGGTACAACGAGTTTTGCGGGAGGGAATAAAAAAGGTTGATGATAATCGCCGCGCCCGGCAAAAAGATCGCGCCCCACACGCGCGCGCGGCGAAAGAGAAACCACGCCGCGGCATACGCGAGGAGCCAGTTGAGCATGAGCATAATTGTCAAAAAGTTCGGATCAATTGAATCCGTGCATTTTTCGTTCGGCAGAATCACGTCGGTGACGAGAAAGCCCTGCTTGCAAATAAAAATATAGACCGCAAATTCGCCGGCGAGTTTGAGCGTAAGCCACGTGCGCCAAATATCGCGCGTGAGATTTATTTTTTGTTCGGTAGTGAAAATGTCGGGTAGGATGAGCGCGGCAAGCGCGAGCGACGCGGCGATGCCGGTGACGATCATTAGCAGATGCGCGATCCAACCGCGCACGCGTGTGGGCGCGAGCAACGCGCCCATCGCCAGCCCGCCGAGCGCCGCCCATGCCAAAAGGTGCAATCCGCCGGTCCAGCCGGCGGCGGCGAGCGATCCGCTCATGCTCATCAGCATCACCGCCAGCAAAAAGAGGGCGGCGAGATTTTCGCGGCGAAAAATTTGAGGACGCGCCAGAGATGGAATACGCATGGGTTCAGTTTTCAACTGCGCCTAATTTTCAATTGCGCTCGTGGCTCACGCGATCTCGCAAGAGGCGCGCGATGTCGGTAAACATTAAACTCGCGGCGTGGTCTGGAAATTTTTCCATAAACGGCACGCCGGCATTGATCGCCATTGTAAAATATTCTTGCTCGTACGGCACGGTCGTCGCCAGCGGCAGTCCCAATTCTTTTTCGCTTTCCTCTTTGGAAATCCAGACGCGCCCGATCGGACGATTATTGATCAGCACGATCCGTTCGCCCAAAATCCCGAGCGATTCGAGATAGTGGAGCGTCAGCCGCGTCATCCGCACGGTGTTCGAATCCGGGGTGAGGATGATTACAATCGCGTGGGCGAGTTCCAAAACCGGAATCGAAATGCGCGACAGCGCGCGTCCGAAATCTACACACACATAATCGAACATTTGCAGAAGCAAATCAAAAATCGGGACGATCTGGCTGACTTCCAATTGACTGGCTTCTTGCGGATCGTTCGCGCCGATGAGAACGCGAAAGCCCCAGCGTTGCAAGGGCGAAATAGATTTTTCAAGTGCCGCGCGGTCAAGCTGTCCTTTGTTTTGGGAAAGTTTGGCGATGGTCTCGCGCGTTTCAAACCCGATGGATTGTCCAATCGTGCCGAGCGGAAAAACCATATCTACGATCAGAATTTCCGCATGCGGATCGAGCTTTGCCAACGCGGTCGCGGTGTTGAGGCAAATGGAACTGGTGCCGGTGCCGCCTTTCGCGCTAATGAACGCGAATATTTTGCCGCGCGGCGCGTCCGAAGCAAATGCCGATCGCGGCGTCGGCGCGGCGGGCGGCGCGGGTTTGGGCTTGGCAAGGATCGCGCGGATTTTGGCAACGAGTTCGATCTCTGCGCCCGGCTGTTTGATGATGTAATCGTCGGCGCCGGCATCCAATCCGGCGACGATTTGATCCGCGCCGCCGCGCGCGCTCAACACCAACGCGGCAATTCCCGGCGCGTGCGCGCGAATCTGGCGCAACATTTCCAAGCCGTCTTGATCCGGCAGATCGCGTTCGAAGACGATCAGATCGGGCGCGTTGTGTTTGATCGCGTCCAGCGCGGCGTCACCGCGCGCGATGGATTCTACCGCGTACCCTTCGCGCATCAAGAGAGCTTTGAGCCACGCCGTCGTTGCGGCATCGGGGTCAACAATCAAGAGGTGAAACATAAGGACACGCCGATTATAACACGGCGGAAATGCAAGAGCAACTGGAATTTAAAAGACCCGAAGGTTTTTTTGAAACCTTTCGGGTCTGGGGCGAATTATCTTCCCGCCGTGAGACTGAACGTGAGACTCGTCATCTTCCATCTGCCGTCAATTTTACGAAACGTCCACCGATCATTGTCTTTGAGATTCGTGACGCCGATCTTGGTGTCGGATAACGCGGCGGCGCTGTCGCCGGTGATCGTGATGCGCGTATTCGGATGTTCCGCGAACGCCGGGTTGGAAGGAAAAACGATGTTGACGTAGCGATCGCGGATCGCCGCCCAGCCCTTCCAGGTCTTGTCATCCGCCGCGTTGTCGGGCGTGCGATTCGCGTCGGTGACGACACCGTCATTCGCCCACAAATCTCGGAGGCGATCTATATCTTGTTGAACAACGGCTTCGCCTTCCGCGTTGATCAATTGCGAAAGCGCTTCTTGATCGTTCGTCGGCGCGGGCGTGGCGGTGCGTTCGCGTTGCACCGGCGGCAATCCCGGCGGCGGCGGCGGCGCGCCGGTGGAACAACCAACGATCACAAAAATCATCGCGAGCATCGCGATGAGACTTACCTTGCGCATGAAATTTCCTCCTGCTGTTTTTGAGAAATGAACGAAGCGGATGATAGCATGACTAGTCAAATAGTCAAATAGTCGCGTCGTCGAATAGTCAAAACGATGAACGACTATCCGACTAACAGACTATGCGACTATTTCATCTTATCATTCAACACTTGGACGATCTCGCCGCACACTTCATATCGTCCAAACGACGGCATCAAGTACGTGCCCGCGACAAAATCTTTTGCTTCGAGCAACAATTCTTGCGCGAGTTTGATCCCTTCTTGGACGCCGCGCTCGCCGGCGTCTTTCATCCGGCGGCGCGCGTCGTCGGTGAGCGTAATGCCCGGGACTTCGTTGTGCAAAAATTCCGCGTGCTTGTGGCTCATCAATGGCAGGACGCCGAGCACAATTGGCTTTTCGACCGCGCCGTACTGGTCGCCGTACTTTTGCAAAAATTCTTTTAGAATTGCCGCGTCATAGATCGGTTGAGTCATCACGTAATCCGCGCCGGCTTCCAGCTTGCGATGAAAGCGATCAATCTCGTTCGGATCGGAGTTTGCCCAGATCATATCGAGCGCGCACGCGACGTAGAAATCCGCGTTCATGCCGATACTCGTCCCCGCCCAATCGCGTCCTTCATTCAGCCGTTTCAAAATCTTGATCAAGCCAATCGAATCAATGTCGTAAACGGCAGTCGCGTTCGGATAATCGCCCATGCGCGGCGGATCGCCGGTGAGCGCGATCACGTTGCGAATGCCGAGCGAATGCGCGCCAATCAAATCGCTTTGCAATGCCATCAAGTTGCGGTCGCGCGTTGTGAAATGGATGATCGTCTCGACGCCGACGCGTTCTTGCAACATCACGGCGAGCGCGATGCAACTCATCCGGATTTTCGCGAGCGGCGAATCGCCGATGTTGATGCAATCCACGCCGATTTCCTTTAGCATCGCCGCGCCCTGAATCATTTTCGCCGGATTCAAGCCGCGCGGCGGATCCAGTTCGACGCTCGTGATCCACTTGCCGGCGCGCAGTTTTTCGCGCAAGTTGCGCGCGACGCTCGTCAAGCCGGCGGGCGCAGCTTCGTGCAACACCGGCGCGGGTTTTTCGACCACGACGACGCGCGTTTCCGGTTGGGGATGATGCGCGCGCAACGCGTCGCGCATCGCGGCAATATGCGCCGGCGTCGTGCCGCAACAGCCGCCGACAATCGTCGCGCCGAGTTCGTCAATAAAACGCGGCGCGTATTCCGCGAAATATTGCGGCGAGGAAACGTAAATAAAACGTTCGCCGACACGCGTCGGAAAGCCGGCGTTGGGCATCACGGAGATAAATTGGTAATTGGTAATTGGTAATTGGTAATTGCGTAACGCGGCGACGAGCCGCTTCACCGCGTTAAAAGTTCCGGCGGGACCAACGGAACAATTCGCGCCGATGACGTTGAGGTCGAGCGACGCGAGCTCTGCCGCAATATTTTCCGGTGTGTTCCCGGTCAGCGTCGCTTCGTCTTCGGTAAAAGATATTTGCGCAAAGAGGGGCAGATCGCGTGTGACTGCGCGCGCGGCAGAAATCGCGGCTTGCAATTCTTTCAAATCCGAAAAGGTTTCGAGAATAATCGCGTCCGCGCCGCCTTCGAGCAACGCTTCGATCTGTTCTTGAAATGCGACGCGCGCGTCGTTGTACGTGATCGAGCCGAACGAGGGCAAGAGTTGTCCGATGGGTCCGACCGAGCCGAGCACAAACGCGCTTTCGCCGGCAATTTCGCGCGCTTCCCGCGCGATTTTCACGCCGCGCAAATTGATTTCGCGGACGCGCTTTTCCAAGCCGTGATGCGCGAGCTTGAAATGATTCGCGCCGAAGGTGTTCGTTTCGATCATCTCCGCGCCGGCGCGTAGGTACTCGCGATGAATTTCTTGCACGAGCGCGGGATTCGTTACATTCAATTCGTCGAAGCAACGCTCGAACGAGATGCCGCGCGCGTACAGCATCGTGCCCATCGCGCCGTCACAAAGAATGGGACCGCGGGCGAGCCGGTCAAGCAGGGGATGTTTGATACTCATTCGTTTTCTGCATCAGAAAGCAAAAGGCAGAAAGCACAAAGCAGAGAACACTCACTGCCGCGCGCTTCTGCCTTCTGCCGACTGCGTTCTGCTTTCTAGTTTTTTGCGAGCTTGAGCGCGAGATTCACAAACGTGCGCGTCGGCACGCCGGTGCCCCATTGATTGATGTAACCGCGATCTTTGCCGCCGCCGATGTTCGTTGTGCCGGCAATGTCGAGATGCGCCCACTTTGTTCCATCGGCGACAAAATGCCGGATGACCCACGCGCCGGTAATCGAACCACCGGCGCGGCCGCCGGTATTTTTCATATCCGCCCAATCGCTTTTGATTTGTTCGGCATACTCTTCGTCCATCGGCATCTGCCACATTTTTTCGCCGATGTCATTGCCGGTTTCGCAAATTGTTTTTGCCCACGCGTCGTCGTTCGCGAAAACGCCGGTGCGAACATTGCCGAGCGCGACCACGACCGCGCCGGTCAGCGTCGCCGCGTCCACAATCGGCGAGAGTTTCAAAGTTCCACTCGCGTACGCGACCGCGTCGGCAAGCACGAGCCGACCTTCCGCGTCGGTATTGATAATTTCAATCGTCTTGCCGTTCATCGCGCGCAAAATATCGCCGGGCTTATAAGCTTTGCCGCTCGGCATATTTTCCGTCGCGGCGACAATGCCGGTCACATTGATTTTTGGTTTCAATTGCGCGATCGCGCTCATCGCCGCGATCGTCGCCGCGCCGCCGGACATATCGCCTTTCATATCTTGCATGCCTTCGCCCGGTTTCAGCGAAATGCCGCCCGAATCGAACGTGATGCCTTTGCCGACAATTCCAAAACCCGGCGCGGCGTCTTTGCCCGCGCCCCAATAGCGCATCACGATCATCGCCGGCGGCTCGTCCGATCCTTGCGCAACGCCGAGAAACGAGCCCATGCCCAACTCTTTGGCTTGTACGCGATCAATCACGTAAAATTCCAAACCGTTTTGCTTTGCCATTTCGCCGGCAATTTCCGCGAGCCGCGTCGGCGTCATCGCGTTGCCGGGTTCGTTCGCCAGATCGCGCGCGAAATTCGTCGCGTCGCCAAATATTTTTCCGTGCGCCACGCCGCGTTCGACATCGCTTTTCTTCGCGGCATCGCTCTCGACGATCACGACCTCTTCAACGTCGCCATTTTCTTTTTCGCCTTTGTATTTCGGAAAACGCCACAAGCCCATCACAACGCCTTCCGCGGTGGCTTGCGCAGCATCTGCCGCGCCCCCGCCGCCGGCGGCAACGACCGCGATTTTTTTCGCGCCGGCTTTGCGTAATTCCTTCGCGCCGTTCGCGGCGGCGTGCCGCGCGCGGTCGAGCGTGAATTCGTTTTCTTTACCGAGCCCAACGACGCAGACGCGCGCCGCCGGCAATTTATCAATCGTATGCACGACGGTCGCGTTGCCAAATTTTCCTTTGACATCGCCGCTCGCGATCAATTTGCCGAGGAGACCGTTCAATGCTTTATCCACCGCGGCGGTCGCGCCAGCGGGCGATGTCGCGCCTTCAAATAAATTCACGACGATGCCGTCGCCTTTCCACGCGGCAATGTCGCCGCTCTCGACTTTGAGATTCATTGTTCCTCCAAGAGTCTGTTTGTCATTCTGAGGGAGCGGCTCTCGCAATCAAGTAACGAAAGAGTTCTTGAAAGCGACCGAAGAATCTCGTTATTCGTTTCGGAAAGAGCCCCATTCGGGAACGAATATGCGCCGAAGAACGAGATTCCTCGCTTCGCTCGGAATAACAATTTATTTGTTGCGCGGCATTGTAGCACGGGAGTATGCACGCGTCAAAAGATTTTTTGTGTCATTGCGAGCGCCGTCAGTAAACATGCGACGCACCTGCGGGGTGCGTCGCACGTGAATGACATAGAGGAGCGTCACTTGGCGACAATCGCCGGCACGCCGGCTGTTTGAATCATCTCCGCGAACGCCGGCACATCTTTTTCATTTACTTGCTTCCAGCGCGCGAGTTGTGTTTCGATGCGCGCGGAAAGATCTTCGAACACCTGCACCGATTGTTGCGTCGGCGCGGCGTCCGCGGCGCCGACCGCGTCCACCAATGCCGCGAGCCGCCAATTCAATCGCGACGGCAATGCCGAACGCGGGCTTTTGGCTTTCGTCTGCACGAGTTTGTCTTCGATGTCGGCAAGCGCGTCCGTGATTGCTTTCGCGTTTTTCGTGATCTCTTCCGCTTTGGCATTTCCTTCCGCGCGTTTCACCCATTCTTCAACCTGACCGCGCACGCTTCGCAGTTGAATGATCGCGCGATGCGTTTCGGACAGTCGGTCGCGAATTTTCAACAGCAAATCAAATTGCGTTTGTAAATCTTGCGGCGTCGCGCTGACGCGCGGGTCGGGGCGAATCTCGAATGCTTGCGTGAATTTCGCATCGCCTACTTGCAATTGCGCTTGATATGATCCCGGCGCGGCGATCGGACCGTCGAGCATTTCGCCGGTCGTCTTGTCGCCCGGCAATTTCGTCGCGTCGGGATGCCGCATATTCCATACAAAGCGATTTAGCCCGGCTTCTTTGGAAACGCGCGGCTCTTTCTTTTCTTCCTCGTCCGGCTTTTTCTCTTCCGCCGGTTTTGCCGGCTCTTGGCTTGTAAAAGTTTTGATGACTTGGCTTTTCGCGTCCATAATCGTCAGCGTGATGTCGCTCGCCGGCTTTTCTTTCAAAAAGTACGAAACGATCACGCCGTCGGGCGGATTTTTGCCGGCGTCAAGCATTTGCTCGCTCTTTTCGCCGGTCGGTTTTTCTTTGACGCGAAATGAAACGACGACGGGACCCGCCGAGCGAAAATTCACGTCGGGGATTGGTTTGTTGCCAAAGCCCTTGTAAATTTTCCAGCGCGTCGTCGGGCGCGGCGCAAAGAGATGCGCGGCGGATTTGGAAATTGCATCCGACATTTGGCGGAGAGGAGTCACGTCATCCAAAATCCAGAATGAGCGACCGTGTGTCGCGGCGATCAAATCGTTTTCTTTGATAATGAGGTCGTGGATGGGAACGACCGGCAGATTCGATTCAAGCCGTTGCCAATTCGCGCCGTCGTCGAACGAAACGTAGACGCTGGTTTCGGTTCCGGCGTAAAGCAAGCCGCGTTGCGCCGGGTCTGCGCGAATCACGCGCGTGAAATCGTTTTCCGGAATTCCGTTTGTAATTTTCTGCCACGTCTTGCCGTAATCATTTGTTTTGAGCAGATACGGCTGTGTGTCGTCGTGTTTATAGCGCGTTGCCGCGACGTACGCGGTCGCTTTATCGTGGGGCGAGGGTTCGATGATGCTGATGAGCGCCCATTCCGGCAAGAGATTTGCCGGCGGCGTGATCTTCGTCCAATTTTTGCCGGCATCGCGCGATAAATGAATCAGCCCATCATCTGTGCCCGCCCACATCACGTCGCGTTCGTGCGGCGATTCGACGAGCGCGAAAATCACGCAGTAAACTTCCGCGCCGGTATTATCCGGCGTGATTCCGCCGGACGGCTGTAACTTTTCCGGATCATTGCGCGATAAATCCGGGCTGACGATCTCCCAACTCGTGCCTTCATTGGTGGAACGAAAAACGCGATTGCCCGCCGCGTACAAAACATTTGCATCGTAGCGCGAAAAGAAAAGCGGGAACGTCCATTGAAAACGATATTTGAGTTCGTGCGCGGCGATGCCCATGCCGGTTGCTTCGGGCCACACGTTGATGTTGCGTTCTTGATCGGTGCGGCGATTGTAATGAATCAAACGCCCGTTGCCAAAACCACTGCCAATCGCGCCCCCGATGATAATATTTGGATCATTCGGCTTGAGCGCGATGTAACCGGATTCGCCGCCGCCCGGCTCAAACCATTCGGTTGATGTGATTGCGCCGCGCGTTGAAAGACTCGGCAGGGCAATGGCGGTGTTGTCTTGTTGCGAGCCGTAGAGGCGGTACGGAATTTGCTCGTCGGCAATGACGTGATACATCTGCGCGGTCGGTTGATTGAACATCGTTGACCACGTTTTGCCGCCGTTGAACGAAACGCATGCGCCGCCGTCGTTGCCTTGAATGAGGCGCGACGAATCGCGCGGATCAATCCACAAGTCGTGATTGTCGCCGTGCGCGTTCGCCACTTCGGAAAATGTTTTGCCGCCGTCGGTTGATTTCCAAATCGAATAATCGAGCACCCAAACTGTTTCCGCGTTTTGCGGATCCGCGAAAATGTGCATGTAATACCACGGGCGACCGCGCAAATCTTCCTCCGCCGATAATTTTTGCCACGTCGCGCCGCCATCATCGGAACGAAACAGCGCGCCATCTTCCGCTTCGATCAACGCCCACACGCGATCGGTTTGCGCCGGCGAAACTGCAATGCCCATTTTGCCTTTGACGCCTTTCGGCAATCCCGGATTATTTGAAATGTCGGTCCACGTATCGCCACCGTCGGTGGATTTGTAGAGACTGCTGTCGGGTCCGCCGCTATTTAATTTATGCGGAAAGCGTTGCGCTTCCCAAATCGCCGCGTACAAAATGCGCGGGTTGTGCGGATCCATCGAGAGATCAATTGCGCCGGCTTTCTCGCTCCGAAACAAAACTTGTTCCCAATTCTTGCCGCCATCTTTCGATCGAAAAACGCCGCGCTCTTTATTCGGTCCGTACGCGTGTCCCAATGCGGCAACGTACACCAAATCTGGATTCTGCGGATGCACGCGAATTTTCGCAATGTGCCGCGTGTCACTCAAGCCAACATTCGTCCACGTCTTGCCAGCGTCGGTGGATTTGTAAACGCCGTCGCCGTGCGAAACATTGCCGCGAATGCATGTTTCGCCGGTGCCGACGTAGATGACATTGGGATCCGCGTCAGAGACCGCGAGCGCGCCGACCGCGGCAGTTTTGAAAAATCCGTCCGAGATGCATTCCCACAGCGTTCCGCCGTCGGTCGTTTTCCAAACGCCGCCCGCGCACGCGCCGAAATAGAACGTCATCGCTTGGCGGGGATCGCCGGCAACCGCGACGACGCGTCCGCCGCGATGCGGACCGATACAGCGCCATTCGAGCGATTTGAATTGTTGTGCATCCATGCTTGGCTCCTTTGAAAAATTTGCCCACGAAGAACACGAAGGCACACTAATTTTTTCTTTGTGTTTCTTCGTGCCCTTCGTGGGTTACCTTATCTTCCGCGCCACCAATCTTTGCGTGAGCGCGGATCGAGAAAACTGCCGGCGTCGCGAATCGCGACCAAAATCAAGCCGCCGCTTGCTTTGCCGATCGCTTGCCCGGCGCGCAATGCCGGCAATTCGCCGCGCCTCGCCGCGTTTGTTTGCTGATAGCGCGCGAGTAGGTTTGCATCCACCGAAAAATTTTCGACGTGCAGAGTATAGCCGCCGACGACATTATCCTCGCGCGTGTATTTCAGCGTCAGACGCGACGCCTCTGCATACAACACCAGTGCGCGATAATCGTTGCCAATGTCCGCGCCGGAGTCCGGCACGCGGATGCTTTCGCCCGGCGTCGTAGCAAGTCCGAGTATAGTCGCATCCCAATCAGAAATCAACCCGCCCGCGCGCTGATTTGCCCAATCCCATTCGCGAACTTGATGCGCGTTTTTGAACGCTGGCACGCGATTATCCGCGAACAATCCGTACAATTGCGGCGCGCCGGAGCCGACCTCGCCAGTGTAATCTATCAGCGCGAGCGTCGCGTTCGTCGCGGAATAGCCGCGCAACGCAAGATTGAGATCAGGATGATTCGCGGCAGGCGGATTTGTGGGGGCGGAAAAAACCGCGAGCGTCTCGTACGTTTCGCCGGAAGAAGGCGGCGCGGGAGGCGTATTGGTGCGGGTTGGCGAGTAAGTGAGTGTGAGGGTGTGTGAGTGTGTGAGTGAGATAATGCGCGTTGCAGTAGCAGATGGAATTCGCGGCGCAGAATTCGGGCGCGTGGTTGGAACGCGCGTTGGCGTAGTTGTTTTGACAACCGCGTGGCGCGTTGTTGTTGCTGTGGGTGTGATGCTTGCTGGCGCGCGCGTTTCCGCGGCCGCGGGCGCGGCGTAGGCGATTTTTTCTTCGGTTGGGGTAGGGCTGAAAATTGGGGCGGGAGAAGCCGGCGCGCAGGCAGAATTCGCCAGAGCAACGAAAAGCAAAATGATTCGGCAAGACATTAGCGGTCGGTTGAACTAATTTGTTTATTCATTCCTATGCGCCTTCTCATTCTTGCCACATCATCAGGACTGCCTCTCTAATTTTCGCAATATCTAAACTGCTTACGCGCTTCATCGTTGTCGTCGGCGTATGCCCCTCGAATTGGTATGCCGTCCACGCTTCTTTCTGCACCAGCACTTGATCAAAGCGCGCTTCGCTTCCGTCATCTACGAGACGCGCCGCGATCCGCAGGCGATAGGTGATGGTCTCGCGTTTCCATTCGAGCGACCAGCGCACGTGTTGCGGTTGAGAATCGTGGCTGATTTTTCCGGCGCCATTCAACCGCGCCGCATTCAATTCAGCCAGCAATTGCTGAATCGCCGCGCCGCTTTTTTCCGCTACCTCTGCCGCTTTATTTTTTAGCCGCGTTTCGCTCGTTGCCACAAAATTCTCCTTATCACCTTCGCGTCCCGCTCGCCGCGCGAATTGCCGCGCGCGCAATCGTTTGCCAAGCGCGTCGTCCACAATCATTTAGAATGTGCGCGATTTTTCATTGCGCGCGTACAAGGTTGTCCGATAGATGGCTAGGCATTGCCAAATTTTAGAATCGGCGGTCAAAGTAATTATCGGCGTAAAATGCAGGGGATTGTTTTTGCCGCCGCGCGCGTCCGATGAACGGCAAAATCAAAACGAGTCCCGCGACAAAGCCGCCGATGTGCGCCCAAAACGCGATGCCGCCCTGCGCCACCGCGGTCAATGCTCCGACCCCGTAAAAAAATTGCTGAATAAACCACCAACCAATCACAATTAACGCCGGCAATTGCATCGTCGTAAAATAAAAAAACAGCGGAATGAGAATGCGGATGCGCGCGCTTGGAAAGAGCAATAAATAGCCGCCGAGAACGCCGGCAATCGCGCCGCTGGCGCCGATGGCAGGAATACCGCTCGCGCCTTGCACGAACACTTGCGTCAATCCCGCCAGCGCGCCGCTCGCCAAATAAAACGCGAGATAAACGAAATGCCCGAGCGTGTCTTCGATGTTATCGCCAAAGACCCACAGAAAAAGCATGTTGCCGATGATGTGCGCCCAGCCCGCGTGCAAAAATTGCGACGTGAACAGCGTCGTCCACACCGAGAGCGCGGCATCCGCCGGTTGTCCGGCGGCGCTCAAAATATTGTTCGGGATGACGCCATAACTGAGAAACAGACGGTCAAGTTGGCGCGCGGGCAGATTGATTTCGTACAGAAAAATCAAAACATTCGCCGCGATCAAAAGCCAATTGACGAACGGAACGCGCCGCGTCGGATTTGAGTCGGACAATGGAATCATCAGCTCTCCGTTTTGCTGTCCTCGCGCGATCTCGTTCCTCGAACGTTCGATGCCGACAAATATTTCGCGCGCGGGCTCGACTCGGCTTGCCTTTGCCCCGTCAAGACTTTGCCTTTCGCATTTTCGCTAATTTCTGAAACAATTCTTTTTCTGGCGCCGATAGTTTCTCCGGCACCCGGACGCGCGCCTGCACGTACATATCGCCAAATTTGCCGGGCTCGTCCAGTTTCGGCATTCCCTGTCCGGAGAGCCGGAATATTTTACCAGTTTGCGTGCCGGCTGGAATTTTTAACGCGCCTTGCCCTTTGAGCGTCGGCACCGTGATTTCGCCGCCGAGGATCGCGGTGTACAAATCCACCGGCGCCTCGTAGTAAATATCGTCCTCGCGTCGCTCAAAAATTTCATGCGGCGCGATCTGAATCTGAAAGTACATATCGCCCGGCGCGCTGCCCGCACCTGGCATGCCCTCGCCGGCATAACGGATGCGCGACCCGCTCCGCACTCCCGCCGGGATTTTGATTTCTAAACGCCGGCTATCTTTTTGAACGAGGCGCGCCGTGCCGTTGTGCGCTTCTTCCAGCGAAATCTGTAACGCTTGCTCGATGTCCTGCCCGCGCCGCGCCCGCGCCGCGCCGCGCGCGCCGGCAAAACCGCCGCCGAAAAAAGTGCGAAAAAAGTCAGAGGCGTCAACGCCGGCATTGCCAAAAATATTTTCAAAATCTTCTGACGAGGCGGTTCGATAATTGCCCCACTGAAACGGACCGCCGCCGCCGCTCCCCGCGCGCTGATGTTGCTCGTACGCTTGCCAGTTCGCCCCGAGCGAATCGTACTTGCGCCGCTTGTCGGCATCCGAGATGACTTGGTACGCTTCGTTGATCTCTTTGAATTTTTCCTGTGCGGCTTTGTTATCCGGATTGACGTCGGGGTGATATTTGCGCGCAAGGCGGCGGTACGCTTGCTGAATTTCTTTCTCGCTCGCGTTTTTGGCAACGCCGATGATTTGGTAGTAATCCTTGTATTCCATATTGAAAATACTTTCCGTAGTCCACGTCCCTCAATCCACTGGACACATTATAATGCGTTTCAGCAAACGCGGCAATCAAATTTATTACAAGAACGTCTCAAAAAAATTCCGAAACTCTGTAGAGTTCCGGGATTTTTTGGCGCGCTGTGAAAGTACAGGCGCGGCGCTCGGCGGTTACGACGCAAGCCGCGTCGTTAGCGCGTGGGCGTGGGCGTCGTAGGGGCGATGATGGTTGGCGTGATTGGCGCGACAATAAGAGTCGGCACAACAACCGTTTCCGTCGTGACCTGCGCCGGCGATGTCGGCGGGGTGATGAAAACAAAAACCGTCCCCATCACCATGCTCAGCACGACCAGCCCATTCAATCCAATCAAAGCAAATTTCCGCCAGTCACGATGCTTTGTTTTAGGTTTCGCTCTGCGTGGCATTGGTTTCCTCCAAAAGAATAGCGCGGGCAATTATACCATAATGTCGCGCAGATACAAATTTATTTGACGAATCGGCGCGGCTCTCCTATAATCCGCGCCATGACGCCCCTCGAAAAAAAACTACGCGCGCAACTCACGGCTCTGCGCGACATCACGCTGGCGATCAACGCGGCGGGCACGCTCGACCAAATCCTCGCGCACATCACGCGACGCACCGCGCGCGTGATGGACGTAGATTCCTGTTCGATTTATTTGCGGGACGATGGCGGCGAATTTCTCGTCTTGAAGGCGACGACCGGACTTGCCGCCGACGCCGTCGGCAAGGCGCGGCTGAAATGGGGCGAGGGGCTGACGGGCGTTGCGGCGAAATCGAACAAGCCGGTTGCCGCGAGCCACGCCGCGCGCGACCCGCGCTTTAAATATTTGCCGGAAACTAAAGAGTCAATGTTCCAATCCCTGCTTGCCGTGCCGCTCGTTTCGCGCACCAAAGTTATCGGCGCGCTGAACGTGCAGACGAAGGAAGGACGCGAGTATGCAGACGATGAAATCGAATTGCTGTCTATTATCGCGGATGTCGCGGCAGGGGAATTGGAAAAAGCAGTTTTGTATGAGGAAATCGGCGGCTTGAAAGAGGCGCTCGAGACGCGCAAGTTAGTCGAACGCGCGAAAGGAATTCTGATGGCGCGGCACGGCATCACGGAAGAAGCGGCGTTCACGCGCATTCAGCATCAAGCGCGCGCGTCGCGCAAAGCGATGCGCGAAATCGCCGAGGCGATTATTGTGGCGGAGCAAGTGTAAGCAAAAAGACCTTCGAGGTCTCCTAGACCTCGAAGGTCTTTAAGCCATCAACAAATATCGCTTCCGAATCTGCGTGCTCACGACATCCATGATCAAGACGAGCGCGAGAATCAACAGCAAAATCGTCGCGACGCGCGTGTAGGCGAGCGTGTTGATGTAGACGTTCAAGTACAAGCCAATCCCGCCCGCGCCCACAAAGCCCAAGATGGTGGACGCGCGGATGTTGTATTCGAACATAAAAAGCAATTGGCTTAGGACGTTGTTTGCGCTCTCGGGCCAAACCACAAAACGCGCGAGATGCCGCCGCCGCGCGCCGACGCCGCGCACCGCTTCGAGAATTTCGGGATCAACGCCTTCGAAAAATTCCGCGTACAATTTCGCGAGATAGCCCAGCGTGTACACCGCGAGCGCGAGCGTTCCTGCCGGCGCGCCCAAGCCGACAACGATAACGAAAATGACTGCCCACAACAAAGAAGGGATCGTGCGAATGACGCCGCTCAATAATCGCACGACCAAAACGATTGGCAACGGCGCCAGCGTGCGCGTGCCGAGAAATCCAAACGGCAACGCGAACACAAAGCCGAGCAAGGTGCCGGCGAATGCCATCGCGACGGTTTCGACCAACGCGGACGCCGCGAGCGGGAGAATATCCATATCCGGTGGAAGTGTGCTTTGCGCAAAGAGAATGAAATTGGACGCGCCTTTCAATAAACGTTGCGCGTCAATCAGCCCCAACTGCCCGAGCGCGAGCGATAGAACGATTAGCAACCCCACGCCGAGAAACAAATCGTAGTTGAGCAACTCGTAGCCGGGATTCTTTTTCATCCGAGATCCTTATGCGCGCGCCCAAGCGCCAAATCCCGCGCCGCGCCGCGATACACGATCACGCCTTTTTCTAGAATCAGCACCGCGTCGCCAATTTCCTGTACGAGCGGAATCTCGTGCAGGTTGACGACGAACGCAATTTTCTCGCGCCGCGCCAAATCGCGCACTGCCGTCAGCACCTGCGCCGCGCGCGGCAGATCGAGGTCGGAGACGAATTCATCGGCGAAGATGATTTTTGGATTTTGCAAAAGCGTGCGCGCAATCGCGACGCGCTGTCTTTCGCCGCCGCTCAGGCGATAGACTTTTTCGCGCGCCTTGTCGGCGATGCCGAGAAAGTCGAGATACGCGCGGGCGCGTTCTACTTCGACTTTGGGGAAAATTCCCAGCAAAGGTAACCCGCCGTTGATTCGGCCCAGTGCGCCAAGCAAAACATTCTCGAGCGTAGTCATCCCGCGCACGAGTCCGAGTTGTTGCGGAATATAGCCAACGCGCTGGCGAAAATCCGGATGATTCGCGGTGCCGTTAATGAGGGGTGTACCGAGGAGTTCAACGTTGCCGCTTTGCGGTTGCAACATGCCCGCGAGGATTTTGAGCAAGGTGGTTTTGCCGGAACCCGACGGACCTAATATCGTCAAAAATCCTTCGCTCGGCACGTCAATGCTGACGCCTTTCAAAACCCATTGCGCCTGCCGATAGGCGAACCAAACGTCTTGCGCTTTGCATGTCGTCGTTGTGTTCACTGAAAATGTTTTTAGCATCGTCACGTATTTGGGTCTCCCTAGCAGGTTGTCGGAGAACCCCAAAGAAACCCGTTTTCTGCGCTTTCACGATTGATTTCCCGCTTGATTGGCAAGAAAACGGGTTTCTGAACCGTTCTCTCCGACACTGCTAGAATTGGAAGGGCGTTTACGCCCGGCTAATTATTTTCCGACGCGTTCCGTAAACGCCAGCCCGGTCTGATTCAAGTACGTCTTGAGAGTTGCCAGGTGCGCATCCGCGTTCGATTTTTGAAAGCCGACGAAGATGCTGGAAATGAATCCGCGCATCAGCGCGCGCTGATCTGGCGCACCCAGCGCATAAATCGCATCAATTGAGCGCGTGCGGAGGGGGTCTTTCAGGTCTTTACTTACAACGACGCCGTGCGAAGGAATGGGTCCCTGTTTTTCGAGGACGCGCGTATTTGCTAGCACTTCATTATAAAGTTTTTCCGGCACATCGCCGGCGATGATCGCGACATCCACTTGATTCGCTTTCAATGCGTTCCAGCATTGACTATAGCCGCCGCTGAAAATCGCGTCGCTAAAGAATTTCTTGGGATCCGCTTCGCCTTTTTCCGGCTTGGGCAACAATCCAAGTTCCACCAAGCGCCCCATCGGCGACACATAGCCCGATGTGGAGATGGGGCTGGGGAAGCATGCCTTTTTGCCTTTCAACTCGGCAAGCGATTGGTACGCGCTTTCTTTGGGAACGACCCAATGCGAAAAATAATAGGTGGCTTCCGTCTTTTTGTCATCAATGATCACTTCGCGCATTTCCGCGAGCGCCAGTTCCGCGCCGGCGAGATCCACCGCGAGAGAGGCGGGCCACGCGCTCATCAACGCGATGTGCGCGTGCCCAAAGCGTAACGCTTCAATTACGCCGGCTTGACTCATCGGGATGTAAATCTCAACGTCCACATCGCCGAGTTTTTGTTCGAGGAATTGCTCCAGCGGCTTGGCTTGTTCGAGCATTTCCGTCGCCGCCAGCGTTGGCTGAATCGCGAGGACGAGTTTTTGCTTTGCCGGCAAATTACTCGCGGCGGGCGCGCAGGACGCGAGGATAATCGCTATGCCGCCCAATGATAAACTGAAAAGACGATTCATCAAACTCCTATTTCTATTTGCGCGCGGGGCAAGTTGGTTTATAATGTCGGTGGTCAGATGCGCCGCGCTGTTGTAAGCCCTGCCGAACGAACATTATTAGCATAGCATAACAGATGTTGCAAGTCAATTTATTTTCCGTCAAAAAAGCATAAGGATTGCGAAGGTGAATTATGGCAACGCCAACGGTTGAAGCGTACCTCGAAATGATTTATCTAATGGCGGTGGAGGGTCAAGCGGTGATCGGCGCGCGGCTGGCAGAATCGCTTCACGTGTCGCGCCCAACCGTGACGGCGACGCTCCAGCGCATGGTGAAAGATGGACACATCAAAGTCAACGCGAAAAAAGAAATTCAATTGACGACCAAGGGCCGATCCATTGCGGAATTTTTGCAAAGACGGCATTGCGTCATCGAGCGATGGCTCGTGGATGTGCTAGAGTTGGAATGGGGCAAGTCGGACGCGGCGGCGCATCGGCTTGAGCACGCGATGCCGGATGAAGTCGCGGAATTGCTGAATAAGCATCTCGGGCAACCGGCGACCTGCCCGCACGGCAATCCGATTCCCGGCAACGTTGCGAATGTCGCCGCGTCGAACCGGCATTTCATCCGGCTGAGTACAGTGAAGGAAGGCGAGCGCGTCGTCGTCGGGCGCATTTCGGAATATGATGAGGACACGGCTGAATTGCTAAAATATTTGGACGGGCATGGCATTCGCCCGGACGCGGAATTGCGCGTCGGTGAATTCGCGCCGATGAGCGGACCGCTGACGGTCACGGTGAGTGGGAAAATTGTTTCGATCAGCCGCGAGATTGCGAATTACATTTGGGTGCGGCGATGAGCCGCACGCGCATTGTTTGCACGTTAGGTCCGGCATCGGACACAGACGACGTCGTGCGCGCGCTGATTCGCGCCGGGATGGATGTCGCGCGCCTGAATTTTTCGCACGGCGATCACGCGACGCACGCCGCGCGCTTTGAGCGCGTTCGACGCCTCGCGCGTGAAGAGCGCGCGCACATCGCGATTCTCGCGGATTTGCAGGGTCCGAAAATTCGCGTCGGCGAGATCGCCGGCGGCGCGATCGAATTGCGCGCGGGCGCGCGTTTGACGCTGACGACGCGGCGCATCGTCGGCGACGCGCGCGCGCTGAGCGTGGATTTGCCGACGTTTCCGGCGTACGTCGCGCCGGGTCAGCGCATTTTGTTGGATGATGGGTTGATAGAATTGATCGTCAATGCGCGCGCGCAAGAAGATGTGGAAACGCAAGTCATCGTCGGGGGCGAATTGCGCTCGCACAAAGGCGTCAACGTGCCGAATGGCTTGAACGATTTGCCGGCGTTGACGTTGAAAGATCGCGCCGATCTTGCGTTCGCGGTCGAGCATGGCGCGGATTTTATCGCGCAGTCGTTCGTGCGGCGCGCGGCGGATGTCGCGGAGTTGAAACGCGAATTGCGCGAATGCCGCGCGGATTTGCCGGTGATCGCAAAAATCGAACGGGAAGAGGCGATGCATCACATCGCGGAAATCATTGACGCGAGCGATGGCGTTATGGTCGCGCGCGGTGATCTCGGCGTCGAAGCGCCGCCGGAACAAGTGCCGCTCTATCAAAAAACAATTATTCGCCAAGCGAATCTCGCCGGCAAGCCGGTGATTACCGCGACGCAAATGCTCGAATCTATGATTCAGCATCCGCGCCCGACGCGCGCGGAAGCGAGCGATGTGGCGAACGCGATTCTCGATGGCTCGGACGCGGTGATGCTCTCCGCCGAAACTGCCATCGGAAAATATCCGGTCGAGACGTTGCAAATGATGGCGCGCATTGCGGACTCGGCGGAAAAAGATTTTCGCTTTCGCGGTCAGTTGAAGAACGGCGACCGGGCGATGAGCGTAACGGACGCGATCGGCAATGCGACGTGTGAAATGGCGGCGCAACTCGGCGCGCAAGTGATTATCACGGCGACGTACACCGGCTTTACCGCGCGTATGATCGCGCGGCATCGTCCGCCGATTTTGATTTTCGCGGTGACGTCGAATGAAGCGACGTTGCGCCGCTTGGCTTTGGTGTGGGGCGTTCAAGCGGCGTTGATGGAAGAGCCGCCGACGATTGATCAAATGGTCGCGGTGTGCATTCGCACAGCGAAAAATGCCGGCGTCGTGAAAACGGGGGATTGGGTCGTGATTACTGCCGGCGCGCCGGTGCGCGCGCCGGGTCGTACGAATATGTTGCAGGTGCAGATGGTGGAGTAGATGACTACGTCATTGCGAGGCGGCGGTTTGTGCCGCCGAAGCAATCTCCAAATTCAAACGGCACAGCGCGTTACATTTTATAGCAAGGTGGGGATTGCTTCGCTTCGCTCACAATGACGTGGCGATTTACCTCTCCGCCGCGTCCTCCACCATCATCGGCGGCGGGGTTGCCATGGGTCCCGCGCTGACGGCGGCGCCGCAGTATGGGCAAACATTCCAGCGCAAATTCAAAAGGTGATGACAATTTTCGCATTGCCGTTTGAGTTTGGTGTGGCAGTTGGGGCAGAGTAAAAAATCGGGCAGGATTTTTTGGCGGCAAGCCGGGCAGTTTTGTTTTTCTTCAATGTCTTGCAAGAGCGATTCTTCCGCGAGTTCACGCTCGAACGCGGCGGCGAGCGTTTCGCGCGGGCGCAGTAAAAAATAAAGCAGTAAGCCGGGAATGCTGAACACGACGACCATCATCACGGAGAGCAATTGCAAAAAAAGGTCGCGTGTGCGCGCGCGAATATCGCGAAAAGTCCACACGATCAGACTGATCCACATCGCGAGAAAGTACGCGCCGAAAAATGCGACGAACAATTGTAGAATGGACGTGAGCGCGCCAAAATCAAAAGGCATTATAGACTCTCCGAAATTAATTGGCGCGATTATAGCATCAAGTCGAAAAATTGTCATCGCGGGCTATTCGCGAATCTACGCATAGCCAAACTTTTCTCCGGACTGCGGCGGACAAATGCTTATAGGAGAACCTAACTCGGACAAGCCGAAACCAAATTAGGACGCGGAGACACGCGGAAAAATTAGATCAGGGATTCATGTAATCCGTTCTTTCCGCGTAAATCCGCGTCCTAAAAATCTTTGCTTTTCGCTTCGCGCAAACATTTCACTCGTAAGGTATTAAAGATGCAGGTTACGCTTGTTTTGGCAATGCTCACGCTCGCGGCGTGCGCGACCGCCACGCCGGGCAAGCCGGTCGTTTTCATTGACGCGCCGGCGAGCGGCGCGCACTATCGCGAAGGTGATGAGGTCGTGATCGAATCCACATCCGAAGATGCGCGCGCCGTTTTGCGCGTGGAAGTTTTGGTGGATGGCATCGTCATCCGAACGGACAACGCGCCAACGCCGCAAGGCGTGCCTTCCTTTCCGCTCGCGCATAAATGGAAAGCCACGCGCGGCGCGCATACCTTGAGCGTTCGCGCGTACAACATCGCGGGGCAAGTGAGCGATCCAGTTGGCGTCACGCTGAATGTCGCGCCGGCAATCGCGCAAGCGCAAACGCCCAGCGCGTCGCCGACCGTCGCGCCGACCGCGCTTGTTGCGCCAAGCGTTTCGCCAACCGCGTGCCGGGACGCGGCAACTTTTGTCAGCGAAACAATTCCGGATCGCACGAATTTTGCGAGCGGCAGTGCCTTTGTCAAAATCTGGCGATTGCGGAACAGCGGCACGTGCGCGTGGGGCGCGGGCTATACGCTCGCGCATGCCGGCGGCGAGGCGATGAGCGAAATAAATTTCATCGCGGTGCCGCCGACGGCGCCGAACGCGCTCGCGGAATTGAGCGTGCCGATGCGCGCGCCGGACGCGGCGGGTTTGCATTCCGGCGCGTGGCAATTAAAAAGCGATCGCGGCGCGGCATTCGGTCTGCGCGTGACGGCGCTGATCAACACGACCGCGCCGGCATCCGCCGTGACCGCGACGCCGAGCGCGCCGGCGACCGCGAGCGCGGGGTGCAGTGGCGCGCCGACTCTTTCGACGTTCACGGTAACGACCGAACAAATCATGCACGGCGCGACGACGCGGATTCAATGGGGCGTTGTAACGAATGCGAGTTCGGTACGCGTTGAGCCGGACGTGGGAATTGTGGAAACGCCGGGCGTGCGCGATGTTTCGCCCAAAGCCACGACGACGTACACGCTCACCGCGCGGTGCGGCGCGAACACGCGCACGGCGCAAATCACGATTATCGTGAATCCGGCGGGAAGCGCGACAGCAAATTTCACCGGCGTCTGGACGCATAATTTTGGGACGATGACGATTGTTCAATCCGGAAATACGATTATCAATACGAGTAAATATACGAATGAATTCACCTCGAACAAAGCGAGTGGAAATATAGCCGGCACCATTTCCGGCAATACGGTGAGCGGAACGTGGACGATTGAAGGCGCGGACGGAATCCTGACGTTTTATTTGGGGACGGACGGCAACACCTTTGACGGATCGTGGACGAGCGGCTCCCAGCAATTTCGCTGGTGCGGCGCGCGACCCGGCGCGCCGTTTCCGTCCGGGTGTAGTTTCGCCGGATTATGGACAATGGCCGCGCCGGGCATTGCGGGATGCAACGCGTTGACGCTGACGCGCATTGACGATTCGATCACCGGTAATTATTGCGGCGCGCGCTTGAGCGGAACTTTGCGCTACGCCGGTTCCGAAACCATTTTGACCGGCAACGCGACGATCGGCGGCGCGCAAAATCCTTTTACCTTTTATTTGCTCGACGGTTATAACGGCACGCTTTTCAATGGCGATTGGAATAATAACGCGGCGAATGAATGGTGCGGCTGGCGCGCGAGCGCGAGCAAGCCGACGCCGTGCGGACGTTGACGCCGCGTGATTGCGAGGCGCGGTCGAATGAAAAAGTAGCGAGGCATTCACGCCCGTCAGTCTGCCGCGAAGAGACGGGCGTAAACGCCCTGCCACGATAGCCAAGATTTTTTTTAAAGGAGTCTCGAATGCTTTCCGGTTTCCCCAAGTCTATTCAAGAATTCATGCGCTGGTCGTGGACGGAGATCGAGCCGTTCTACAATCAACTCGCGGAACGCCGCGTTTCCGCGCAGAGCATCGGCGAGTGGCTCGCGGACTGGACGCAACTCGCCGATCGCGTCAGCGAAACTTTTTCGCGGCTCAACGTCGCGACGACGGTGGACACGACCGACAAAGACGCCGAAGCGCGCTATGTCGCGTTTTTAGACGGCATCCGTCCTCACGCGCAGGCGGCAGATCAAAAACTAAAGCAAAAATTTCTCGACAGCGGCCTCGAACCGAACGATTTTGCGATCCCTGCGCGTAATCTGCGCGCCGACGCAGATTTGTTTCGCGAAAAGAATTTGCCGCTCTTGGCGCAAGAAAGCAAATTGGAGATCGAATACGACAAGATCATCGGCGCGCAAACGGTAACCTGGGAAGGGAAAGAAGTTACCATCTCGCGCTTGCGCCCGGTGTATCAAAATCCTGATCGCGAACTGCGAGCGCGCGCGTGGCGTACCGCGCTGACGCGCCAACTGGCGGACCGCGAGACGCTCAACGCGCTGTGGAAAAGATTTTTGGAATTGCGCCAGCAGATCGCGGAGAATGCCGGCAAGCCGGATTATCGCGCGTGGAAATGGCAAGCGTTATTGCGGTTTGAATATACGCCGGACGATTGCAAGAGTTTTCATCGCGCGATCGAGCAAGTCGTCGTGCCGGCGGCGGAGCGAATTTACGCGAAACGCCGCGCGCAATTGGGGTTGCAAACTTTGCGCCCGTGGGATTTGGACGTAGACCCGTTGCAACGTCCGCCTCTGCGTCCGTTTCATGATGTTGCGGAACTCGAGAGCAAGACCGCGAAAATCTTTCAGCGCGTTGACCCGCAACTCGGCGACTATTTCGAAACGATGCGCCGCGAAAAACTGCTTGACCTCGCCAATCGTAAAGGCAAAGCGCCCGGCGGCTATTGCACATCGTTCGCGGCGTCCAAGCGGGCGTTTATTTTTGCGAACGGAGTCGGCTTGCACGGCGATGTGCAAACGCTGTTGCACGAAGCCGGACACGCGTTTCATACTTTCGAGCGCAACGCGTTGCCGTACCATCAAATGCGCCGCGTGACGAGCGAATTTTCCGAAGTCGCCTCGATGGGGATGGAACTCTTAGCCGCGCCGTACCTGTCTGCGGATGGCGAAAGTTTTTACGACGAAAAAGATTCGGCGCGCGCGCGGGCGGAGGAGTTGGAAAAAATTATCTTGTTCTGGCCCTATATGGCAGTCGTGGATGCGTTTCAACATTGGGTGTACGAAAATCCTGCCGCCGCGGCGGACGCGCGCGCGTGCGACGAGAAATGGAGCGAGCAATGGGATCGCTTTATGCGCGGCGCGGATTACAGCGGCTTGGAGGAAGAAAAGAAAACCGGCTGGCATCGTAAATTGCACATTTTCCAAGTGCCGTTCTATTACGTCGAGTATGGGCTGGCGCAACTTGGCGCGGTGCAAGTGTGGGCGAACGCGCTCAAAGATCAAGCCGGCGCGGTTGCGGCGTATCGCCGCGCGCTCGCGTTGGGCGGCACGCGCCCGATTCCGGAATTGTTCGCGGCGGCAGGCGCGAAATTCGCGTTCGACGCGGCGACATTGGGCGACGCGGTCGCGTTGATTGAGAAAACAATTGGAGAATTGGAAAAATAAAAAATTTAGGACGCGGATTATCGCGGATGCGCGCGGATGAAATGCTATAATCTGTTTTTTCCGCATCCACATTTGCGCCCCTGCGGGAGTGCCGGTGCCCGTGTCCCAGAAGAGTTGCTATGACCGGAACCCTCGCTCTTGTCGGCGCGGGAGAATTTCTGCCGCCGATGGAAAGTGTTGATCGCGAACTGCTCGCGCGCGCGGACGGCGCGCGCGTCGTCGTTCTGCCGACCGCGTCCGCGCCGGACGGCGCGGGCGTGCCGGAAAAATGGGCGCGTATGGGCACGGAGCATTTTACGCGGCTCGGCGCGCGCGTGGATGCTCTGCTCGCGCTGACGCGCGACGATTGCGCGCGCGCGGATTTTGTTAGCGCGGTGCAAGACGCGCATCTCATTTATTTTTCCGGCGGCAAGCCGGATTATTTGCATGCGACGCTCGTCGGCACGCCGCTGTGGGACGCGGTGCGCGGCGTTTTGGATCGCGGCGGCGTCGTTGCCGGTTGTTCTGCCGGCGCGATGGTGATGGGCGCGCACGTGCCGAAATTTACGCGACGCTTGGGAATCCCTTCGGTTGAAAAATGGCAACGCGGTTTTGCGCTGGTGCCGGACGCGATCATCGTGCCGCATTACAACGAATTTCCGGAAGTGATGCTGAAACTTTTCACCGGCGACACGCCGCGCGGATCGTTTATCATCGGCATTGATGCGGACACCGCGCTCGTCGGATCGGACGGCACGTGGCAAGTGCTGGGCGCGGGGCGCGTGACGGTGCGCGGCGCGGAAAAAGTTGAGCGATACAAAGCGGGAGAGAGGGTTGGGTTGTTGGGTGGTTAGGTGGTTGGGTCTGTCATTCTGAACGAGCGAAGCGAGTGAAGAATCTTGTTGTTACAAATAAATTCTTACTGCTGTTTGTGATATTGGGTTACTGTTGGAGCAACAAGACCCTTCGCGGAGTTTACAGTGAGCAAAGCGAATCTGCTCAGGGTGACAAAGGGTGCGTAAAGTGAGTAAATCAAAAGGTTGATGTCCTATGGATCCTTTCTTTCTACAATTAGCCGGCGCGCTAGCAATTGGCATTTCAACTGTCGGCAACAAGTTGATTGAAAAAGCCGTCGTTGAGCCGCTGCTCAAACCCGCCGTTGAAAAAATCAAGCGCGGCTTGGAGGCGCGAATCCAGCCGCAAAAACGCGACGAAGCGATTGCTGAAGCGATTCGGCAGGCGGCAAAAGACGCGGCGAAAACAAAAGACGATTCGGTCGCGGTCAAGTATATGCAACGCTTGAGTTTGCAAATGCTTGCGGAGCCGGAGAACGCCGCGCTCCGTGACGAAATTGTCCGGCTGATGCTTTTGGTTTCTGCGGCGGACGATGCGAATCTCATTCCTGATCTGCTTCTGCAACGTCTTCGGCTCTCGGACGATCAGCGTCCCGCCCTCGCGCGATTCCTCTTTTATCTGCGCCAGCGTTTGAATGCGCTCGAAAATTTTCAGCCGCTGTTTGAAGCCGCGCACGAGCAGCGCGTGGAGAACGCGCTGCGGCAGATGGAGAATGATCTCTCTACACTGTCGCGCACGGTTGAAGACACCGCCGAAGGAAAAGCCGTCCGCGTCCGCGCGGTCAAAGCGGATTGGAACCCTGAATTGTATTTGAAATATCTTGCCGCCGAATGTAATCGCTTGAATCTGAGCGCGGTTGATCCGAATGAAATTAAAGCGAGCGGGCGAGGCACAGTCTCTCTCATTGACGTTTACACCGACCTCGAAGTGACGACGCCGCTGCGCGAGGATCAGGCGGAAAAGAAATCACAACGCTCGCGCAAACCGATTGCAGAGGAGCTGCTCGCGCGCGGCGAGGCGCGGCGAATGACCGCGCTGGAAGCGGTGGCGCAACCGGATAAACGCCAGGTGGTTTTGTTAGGCGATCCCGGTGGCGGGAAATCCACTTTTGTTAATTATCTCGCCTACGCGTTGGCAATGGAGCATCTTGATCCGAATGCAAATTGGCTAGCGCGACTCACCGGATGGAAATTGGAAAAACTCGTACCCGTCCGCGTCATACTGCGCGAATTTATCGCGTGGGCGGGCGCGGACCGTAAAGCCAACGCGCAGACGTTGTGGGATTTCATCGCGGAGGAATTAAAGGGCGCGGGTCACGAAAAGCATTTCGATCCCCTGAAAGATCATTTACTGCAAAAGGGCGGCATCGTTTTGCTCGACGGCTTAGACGAGGTCGCGGACGCGCACGCGCGGCGCGAGTTCGTCAAGGAGGTGGTCCAAGATTTCGCGCAAGCGTGCCCGCAGGTTCGTCTCGTGGTCACGTCGCGCCCGTACGCTTATCGCGAAGAAAAATGGAAACTCGAAGCGTTTGAGGAACATTCGCTCGCGCCCTTCAGCCCGGCACAGATCGAAAAGTTTGTGCGCGCGTGGTACAACACGATGCATCAGATTGGGCAAGTGAGCGATGATGCCGCCAAGACCAGCGCGAACGCGCTCATCAATGCGTGCGCTCGCGCGGATCTGCGTAAATTGGCGGAGCGTCCGCTGTTACTGACATTGATGGCGACTCTGCATACATGGCGTGGGGGTCAGTTGCCGGATGACCGCGCCACGCTGTATCAGGATTGCGTCAATCTGATGCTGGCGCATTGGGAAGAGGCGCGGCGGCAAAAACAAAGCGGCGTGGAGCAATTCGAAAAAGGAATCTTGCAGACGCTCGGCATTACGCAATCGAATTTGCAAAAAGCGCTCAGTCAGGTGGCGTTCGACGCGCATACGCGGCAAGCGCAGGCGCACAACCGCAATGTGGAAACGGCGGATATTAGCGCGGATGAACTGCGCCGGTCGCTCGTCCCCGCACTCAAAAATGATTGGAACAAGGCGAACGCGCTGATTCAGTACATTCAAACGCGCGCCGGGCTGATCTTTGAAAAAAGTCCGGACTCGGAAACCAGTCCAGGCGTTTATTCTTTTTCGCATCGGACATTCCAAGAATTTCTGGCGGCGTGCTATGTCACCGATAAACGCGCGCCGGACGATTTGGCAACTTTGGTGAGGAATGACCGCGATTGGTGGCGCGAGGTTTATTTGCTGGCGGTGGGACACGTGAAAGGATGGCAAGCCGTCAGTATCCTTAACGCGCTCTGCCCCGCGGGTTATCGCGACGGCGCGCCGTTAGCCGACGCGGAAGCATTTGCCGCCGCGCTCGCGGCGCAAGCGGCGGCAGAAATTAAATTGCCGTCCGAGATTCAAGACGCGCCGCTGAATCGCGCGACGCTGGCGAAACTCCAGAACTGGCTCGTCGCGATTGTCGCGCAGGGCGCGTTGCCGCTGGCAGACCGCGCCGAAGCGGGTCGCACTTTGTCCGCGTTGGGCGATATTCGCAGCGATGTGATATCCGATATTCCGGTGACGATTCCAGTTCCCGCCGGCGAATTTTTAATGGGTAGCAAGAAGAGTGAGTATGACGACGAAAAGCCACAACACCGCGTCGCGCTGAAAGAATATCGCATCGGAAAATATCCCGTAACGAATGCCCAGTTTCGGCGTTTTATTATTGCCGGCGGCTATCAAGCGAAAGAATTTTGGACGGACGCCGGCTGGGAGTGGCGGGAGAAAAATTCAGTCGAGAAACCGGAATATGGGGATGACCCACAATGGAATTTGGACAATCATCCGGTCGTCGGCGTTTCTTGGTATGAAGCAGTCGCATATTGCAATTGGTTGACGCAAACTAATCCGGCAAGAAAATTTCGCCTGCCGACCGAAGCGGAATGGGAAAAAGCCGCGCGCGGCGATGATGGACTCGAATATCCCTGGGTTGGTGATTTTGATCCGGAAAAGGCGAACACAGATGAAAGCAGCATTGGGCGAACAACGGCGATTGGATTATTCCCGCGCGGTGAATCGGTCTGTGGCGCGTTGGATATGGCGGGGAATGTGTGGGAGTGGTGCGCGGATTGGTACGATGATGATTATTACAAAAAGTCGCCGAGAGAAAATCCGACTGGCCCTTCTTCTGGAGAAGCGCGTAGTTTGCGCGGCGGCGCGTGGGGCGACTTTCGAGGCTTCGCGCGCTGTGCCTACCGCTGCGGGTACTATCCAGACGACCGTGACGTCATCGTGGGTTTCCGTGTTGCCGAGTCGTTCTCCATAAGCACTTGATTTCTGTTTTCTGATTTTCTGAATTCTGCGGGGGTCTGGGGGCAGAGCCCCCAGCGAAATTTTTTCGATGAAAAAATACACCGACCTTTATTGGCGCATCTGCGAATTTGAAAATTTGCAGCGCGCGTGGCGCGCTGCGCGGAGAGGCAAACGCGACAAGCAACAGGTCGTCGAATTTGAATTCGAGGCAGAGTCACAATTAATTCGCCTGCGCGACGAACTCGTTTCCAAAACCTATCAGCCCGGCGCGTACACGAATTTTCATTTGGAAGATCGCAAACGCCGGCTGATCAGCGCCGCGCCGTTTCGAGATCGCGTCGTGCATCACGCGCTCTGCCAGATGATCGAATGGCTGTTTGAACGCCAATTCATTTTCGATTCATACGCCAACCGCATCGGCAAAGGCACACACCGCGCGCTGGATCGGGCGCAGAAATATTGCCGCCGCTATCGCTATGTTTTTCAAGGCGACCTCGTTCAATTCTTTCCCTCGATTGACCACGCGATTTTGCGCGGCATTCTCGCGCGCATCGTCGCGGACGAAGAGACGCTGTGGCTGATTGACCAAATTCTCGCGAGCGGCGCGCACATCCACACGGACGAATACCGGATGCAATGGTTTTCCGGCGACGATCTCTTCGCCATCCATCGTCCGCGCGGCTTGCCGATTGGAAATCTCACCTCGCAGTTTTGGGGCAATGTTTATTTGAACGCGCTGGATCAATTCGTCAAGCGCGAGTTGAAATGCCAAGCGTACGTTCGCTACGTAGATGATTTTCTGCTCTTTGCCGACGACAAACGCGTGCTATGGGAATTGAAAGAACGCGTTGCGGATTTTTTGCAATCTTTGCGGCTCGTGATGCACCCGCGCAAGAGCGTGGTTTATCCGGCGCAAACCGGCATTCCGTTTTTGGGCTGGCGAGTTTTCCGGACGCATCGCCGCTTGAAGCGTGAGAACGTGCGCGATTTTTCTCGGCGGTTTCGCCGGCAAATTTTCTCGTATGAGCGCGGCGAATTTTCTCTCGCCGATTTGAACGCTTCGACGCAGTCGTGGATTGCGCACGCCGCGCACGGCGATACCTATCGCTTGCGCGCGCGGCTGTTCCGCGCGATGCCGATCAAACCGCGCGATCCTGAGCCCGCTCCCGCACTGTGAGAGTGCTCGGCAAAAAAATATTTCCGCAAGGAGGTTGCATTGCCCGATTCGCCCATCTTTGCCAAAGTGTACGATTTGCTGCTCTGGCTCGTGCCGCGCACACTAAAATTTCCGCGCGAGCATCGCTTTATTCTCGCGAGCCGGCTTCAATCCGCCGCGTTCAATCTTCAGCGCGCGCTTTTGCAGGCGGTCAAAGCGAGTGACGCGCCCGCGCAAGCTGCCGCATTGCGCCAAGCCGATGTTGAACTCGCAGATTTGCGCTTGAATCTGCGGCTATCGAACGATTTGCAGCTGCTCGACGTTCGCGGCTACGAGCATGTCGCGCGTAGCACCGATGAAATCGGGCGTTTGCTGGGCGGATGGCAAAAGAAGAGCGCGGCGGTCTAATGGCATCATCGAGCGCTATCGCTCATTGGTGTGGGGTTGGGTCGAAAAAGTTTGCGCGGCGGCGCGTGGAACAACAATCGAGACAACGCGCGCTGTGCCAACCGCAACAGGAACAATCCAGACAACCGTAACAACAACGTGGGTTTCCGTGTTGCCGAATCGGTCTCCCATCATTCAGATTGCCAGAAATGCGGCGAGTCATTTTTGTGGACGCGCCGCCGCGGCGAAATGGAGAACGACAGATCTGATCCCGGCTGTGCTTGCGATTCTTGCCAAGCCAGCCAAAGAAAAAAAGCCCCGCTCCCTCTGAAAAAGTTGGAGCGGGGCATATATTTTTCTTCCTCTGCGCCCTCTGCGTTCTCTGCGGTTGCATCTATCCGAACAGCCGTTGATATTCGATCAGCATACACAAATCCACGACCGTTAGAATGCCGGCTTGCTCCGCGCGTTTCGCCGCGTCCGCATTCACCGCGCCGATTTGCATCC